>Ga0335085_10001062_pt1 | contig 64471 bp, 65 predicted proteins | sample Lox_Sample_45_FD_206712 | JGI IMG/M metagenome (GOLD analysis project Ga0335085, IMG submission 206712) | Soil microbial communities from Loxahatchee National Wildlife Refuge, Florida, United States - Lox_Sample_4.5 | ecosystem: Environmental > Terrestrial > Soil > Wetlands | place: USA... | reverse complement strand
TGATCGACATTGACCGCGGACTTCAAAACCAAGTGACGATAGGAAGGGGTGGCTTCTACGCCTTCGCCAGTGTTCGTCCGGGCCGTTACGGCATGGAAGTCGAAAAGCGTGGATTCAAGCTCATCCGTTTGACCGGAATCACCGTCAATGTTCAGGACAATCTCGAGCAGAATTTCAAGCTTGAGGTCGGGAGCGTTTCGGATTCCATCACAGTCGAAGCCGACGCTGTCACCGTGAACACCACCGACGGGACCGTGAGCACAGTGGTGGACCGGCATTTTGCCGAGAACATGCCGCTGAATGGGAGAAGCTTCCAGACACTGATCATGCTTACGCCGGGCGCGGTCGTGACCCCTACCGCATTCAACGATCAGGGACAGTTCAGTGTGAATGGGCAACGCGCGGATGCCAACTATTTCACCGTGGATGGCGTGAGCGCTAACTTCGGAGTTACCGGCTACGTTCCACTAGAGCAAAGCGCCGGGGGGGAGCTTCCCGCGCTCAGCGCTTTGGGTGGCACCAATAGCCTCGTATCGGTGGATGCCATGCAGGAGTTTCGCATCCAGACATCTTCGTTCGCGCCCGAGTTCGGACGCACTCCGGGCGGGCAGATTTCGATTGTGACTCGCTCCGGAACGAATGCTTTTCATGGCACCGCGTTTGAATACTTCAGAAACGACTTGCTGGACGCGACGGATTGGTTTGTAAACCACAACTACCTCGCAAAACCCGCAGAGCGGCAGAACGATTTCGGCGGCGTCTTTGGCGGACCAATCATCAAAGACAAGACCTTCTTCTTCTTTTCTTACGAGGGACTGCGCTTGCGCCAGCCATTGAGCCAGCAAACTGTCGTTCCCGACGCTGCATCGCGGCATCAAGCCCCTGCGACTATGCAGCCCTACTTGGACGTTTATCCAATTGCAAACGGCGCTGAACTCGGTGCAAGTTTGGCACAATTCAACGCTGCCTATTCGATCCCATCAACACTCAATGCCTACAGCATCCGCGTCGATCAGGCCGTAAACTCACACCTCAACTTGTTTGGCCGTTATAGCTACTCTCCGTCCAGCATAGACCAGCGGGGTCCTTTCCCCTCGGGCGGCATGGTCCTCAGCTCTACGCAGTCAACTTCATTCTCCGTGCAGACCGTCACGATTGGACTGACCGCGATTATCAACCCGAGAATCAGCAACGAGATCCGCACGAATTACAGCAACAGCAGAGTGGGTGTCACCTATGGTCTTGATAGTTTCGGCGGAGCTGTGCCGTTTCCCGATACACCCTCGTTCCCCGCTGGCTTCTCATCCACAAATAGCGCGTTCTTATTTCTCATCAACGGTGCGGGTGAGTACGCGAAGGGCAAGGGTTCAACGGACGAACAACGCCAGATCAATCTCATTGACAACCTGTCGGTGACCAAGGGCAGTCATCAACTGAAATTCGGCGTGGACTATCGCTGGCTTGCCCCTTTCACCAGCCCCTTCAATTACCTTCAATTCTTGAGATTTTCAGGGATGTCCGCCAGCCCTGGAGGAGCTCTTTCAGGGGCGGCTCCCGGGGCCACTTCGACAACCGTTTCTTTTGCCGAAACAGCATCCGGACAAAATGGCGCGCTACTTTCACACAACCTATCCTTTTACGGTCAGGACACTTGGAAGATCACGCCACGACTGGCCGTCACTTACGGGCTGCGTTGGGACATCAATCCCCCCTTGAAAGGCAAGAACCTGGCCAATGATCCATTCACGGTCACGGGACTGAATGATCCGCCGACAATAGCCTTGGCGCCTCGCGGCACTCCGCTCTATCAGACGACATATGGGAACTTTGCCCCCAGAGTGGGAGCGGCCTATCAACTGGGTGACGCGTCAAACTGGGGCTCCGTCCTGCGCGGAGGGTTCGGGATTTTCTACGATCTTGGCTCCGGCTCACTGGGAGGAGTAGGTAGCTACTTTCCATTCATCAAGTACGTAACGCTTGCGCCCGCACCTGTACCGTTCCCGTTAAGTTCTCAGAATGCTGCACCTCCGACACTCACTCTCGATCCACCGTACTATGTGCTTGCTGTGACGAATCCTAATTTGAAGCTCCCAAGGGCGTACCAGTGGAATGCCGCCTGGGAGCAGTCCCTTGGCAACCGCCAGAGTTTATCGCTAACGTATGTCGGTGCGGTTGGCCGTGATTTGCTACGCCAGACTGCTCTATATCACCCTAATTCGAATTTCACCTCATATATCTTTCTGACCGACAATACCGCTACTTCGGATTACCATGCTCTTCAGGTTAAGCTCCAGAAGCGGTTGTCGGCAGGATTGCAAGCGTTGGCGTCCTACACATGGTCGCATTCCATCGACATTGCCTCGACCGATGCAGCGTCTAACTACCCCAACACGCCGAGCGTCATCGCGAGCCCGAACATAGACCGCGGCGATTCGGACTTCGACATCCGCCACTCCTTTACCGCTGGCGTTACGTACGATCTGCCCTCGCCCAAATCGAACAAGGTTCTTCATGCGGCGCTAGGCGGCTGGTCGGTCGACAGTTTCATTATGGCTAGATCGGCTCCGCCGGTTGATATTCTTAGTGCCTATTCTTTTGCCGCAGGCACGTTTTTCCAAACCCGCCCAGATGTAGTCTCAGGCGCGCCGCTCGAGCTCCATGGCTCGCAGTATCCCGGCGGCAAGATTTTCAACAAGGCCGCTTTCACCACACCGCCCACCGGCCAGCAGGGCGATTTCCGACGCAATGTGCTGCGCGGCTTCGGAGCCTCCCAGGCCGACGTCGCCATTCAACGCCAATTCCTCTTCACCGAAAAGCTGCGCCTCAATTTCCGCTCCGAGTTCTTCAACATCTTCAACCACCCCAACTTCGGCCCTCCCAACAACACCCTCACCAGCCCCCTCTTCGGCCACTCGACCCAGACGCTGGCCAGCAGCCTCGGCTCCGGCGGCGCCAACGGCGGCTTCAACCCCCTCTACCAAATCGGTGGCCCCCGCTCCATCCAACTGGCGCTCAAGCTTCAGTTCTAAGTTTTTGTCATCACGAACGAAGGGAGGGATCTGCTGTTGGTTTTCAATTACCAATTACAAATTACCCAATTACCAATTGCCTTTGGTCCTCAAAAACATCCCGCCCATTCTGGGAATCTCATTTCCCCGAAACCCAACTTCCCGTGCCGGTTTTCCTTGCTCCGCCATCCCCCGTCCCGCTACCTTGTTATCGGGGATTCCAATACCGTATGAAAAACACGGCATTCATGGCGCGGCAGGCGCGACATTCCATAGACCGACTCGTAAAGAATCGGCTAATAATAAGGATAGGAGCAACCGCCGAGTCCCGTTAAGGACGACATTGAACTTGCAAACCATTGATTCCAGGAATCTTATGCGCCGCATGGTGGCCGGCAACCTACTCCGCGACTAAGTTCTTTGTTTTCATAGCCGAGCAGCGTTCGTAAGTTCTTTGTTTTCAATTACGGCAACTAACTCCTGAATTATCAAAATGATAGGCCTATGGGGGGAGGGGGGTGCTCAATGCGCGTGATTGTGGCACATCAGCGTGCAACTGCTTTTTGAACGATCGTACGAAATTGGCGCGCCATTGCTCGCCGCAACCACATTCAGGTCAAAATTCACCAACCGCTCGCCCGAAATCGTCCCCGATCCGCTCGCAACTCCATGCGCCGCATGACAAACCGAACACGAAAACCCATCCTTTATATGTCGCGCGTGTTCCTTAAACGAAACGTTCGCCACTACGCTGTTGAGATCATGGCACTTAGCGCAAAGCGCAAACGGCCCGTTGATGGTCAGATCAGGCGTCGGAAACAGGTTGGTTATCGGTTGTCCCGGCGCTGCCGCCTGCGAGAATTCGTAGCGTCTTTCGAGAATATGCGTCCACTTCGATCCGTGCGGTCCGTTCGGCCCAGCGCCGCCGAATTCCCGGTTGTCATCGCTGTTGTGGCAATCCGTGCAAAGTATCCGATTCTGTGCCGCCATCGGATGCGATGGATCCGAACTTCCGTCGAGCTTGGTCATGTTCGCCAGCAGGCTCGGCTGTGGAAACGGACTCTTTCGGTCGTGTATCACCGGATGACTTGAAATGGAGTTCATCCCAAACTGCGGGATCACGTTGAGCGGATCACTGGCCGACAGAATTCGCACCGGCAAATAGCCAAACACAGGATTAGTCGCCTTTCCCGTGCTCGTCCCGTGGCAGCGCAAACAGTTCTCGAATTGATTGATTGCCGGCGTTAGAACGCTCACGCCGTCAGATCCGCTGATGCCGACAACCAGGTTTTGCGAGCCTCGGATCGCCGGTGCCGGCGGAAAACTGCCAACCTGATTCGACGCGTGCGGATTGTGGCAATCGACACAAGTCGAATGCCGGTTCTGGTTCAGCACCGCGGTTTCGTTCGCATCGTGGACGTTCGTCCCCGTCGTGAATGGATGACCAGATTTCGCAAACTCCGCGAATACATTCGGCGCCGCCGGAGCGATATTCGTTCCACCGCTATGGCACGCTGCACAATCCTGCTCGCTGCCTCCCCGCAACAGTCTCGCCGCTCCCGGCGCATTATGCGGCATGTGGCAACTATTGCAGGAGTTTTGTGCCACGGTGTCGTATCCGCCGACGTAGTTCGAGGTCTGATTCGCCGTCTTGTTCCCCGCAGTAGCGTGAATGCTGACCGGCCATTGTGCCAGCGTGTTAGGTTGTCCCGTTGTCGATCGATTGGGATCATGACACGCCAAACATAGCTGCCCGCTCGAACTATCTCGCACCAGGAAATCCAGGGTCTGCCGGTCGACCGCCTGCACGTGAGGATTGTGGCAAGTAGTGCATTCGATGTTGCCGCCAATCAGCTTTACCGCGCCGGTCGGATCCGCGGTCTTTCCTTGCGCCACCAGCGAGGCCGTGAGATCAGGAGCGTCCTTGAGCGGAGGAACAAGGCTGAAGGGATGCGATGATTGCATGTCGGTTCCGAGAACATCCTGTTTCTTCATCGAACCCGTCATCGGAACAGTTCTGTACGCAACGGTCTGCCCAGGCGCCACCGTTCCGTCGTGACAACTCAAGCACAAGCTGCTATCAGCGCCTGCGGTCGGTTGCGTGCTGCCCGTCTCAACATAAGTAGAACTCGTGTAAGGAGTGTAAGTCTGTGTCGAGAGCGTTTGGTTCCAGAGCGGTGTCATTCCCCCAACACCGGAGTGAGGAGCGTGACAGTACAAGCACGACCCAGACAATCCGCCCGTGATCGGCGACTTGCCGCTGGGCGAAAGGTCGTGAGCGCCGAGTACGTCCCCTGTGATTTGAGCCAAGGCGATGCGGCTGATAATAAGGATAAGCAGAGCGACGGCTGCAGGTCTGAAATTCACCGGCCTTGTTCCTGAGAATGTCTGGCCAGAGCGGTATATTGAAATACCTGAACCCGGCGATTGAAGGAATCGACGACAAAGACGCGATCCTTGCCATCGATAAACAGACCGACAGGTAATTGGAACTCTCCAAATCCGGTTCCTTTCTGACCGAAGTAGTAGAGAAGTCGCCCTTCACGGTCAAACACCTGCACTACGGAAGACAGGCCCTCGACTACGTAGATGTGGCCTTCAGAATCGATCCCGATGCCTTTGGGCCGAAAGAAGCTGCCGCGTTCGTCTCCGGGTTGGCCGATGACATATTGGAATTCACCAGCACGATTCCGCACTTGAACCCGGAAGTTCATTGCGTCCACGACGAAAAGATCTGACCCGACCAAGCGGAGTTCCGTTGGGTAGTTGAATTCACCGTTGCCCGACCCCGCATGGCCGATGGTCTGGAGAACGTTGCCCTCGATGTCGAGGACGAAGATTTTGTTCCGCAGCGTATCCGTGATGTATATTCGCTGCGCCAGGGAGTCAACCGCGATACCCGTGGGGCGCTTGAAAAAGCCTTCTCCTCCTTTCAGACTGCCAATGACTCGGCGATGCTTTCCGTTTTCGTCAAAGACGAAGATCTTCCCTGAATCAGAATCGGTGACGTAAATGTTCCGCTGAGCATCTACGGCCACACACTGAGGAGATCGAAGAGGGTCTTTTCCACCGTTATGCGAGAGGAAGTGATACTTCTGCTGGGGGAAATCGAATACATGAATTCCGAAAGCACCCGGGTCGGTAACAATGACCCGATCGCGCGCATCGATGACCACGCTGTAGGGCCGTACTAGGTGATGGAATTCAGGAGGACCTGCCACAATATCGATAAGTCTCTTCCAGAATCCGCGTTGCAGCTTCACCTGGCGCTCATCGCTGATGCTGCTCTCAAACGTCAGCTTTCGTCCGCCATCCAAGCGAAGCTCGGGCACGGCGAACTCCTTCGGCGCTCTGGATTTGGAAGGTCCGGCGGCGGCCAACGGATAGGCCAGCAGAAGCCAAACCGCGGCGACGATGCATGGATTGGTACGTCTAAACAAAGAATTCCTGCCTCAAAAAAAGTCGAAGAATCTCTGGAGTCCGAAGTAGTACGAGTTCACGTTGGCAGCCGGAGTGGGTGATGCGCTGAAGCCCTGCACAATCCTGGTGTATCCGCCGTTGAAGTACAGTTGCCGCCACTGGTACTGCGCCGTGGCGACAAAGCTCTCGTTGTGGTTGTGGGAAAATGTGTCAACGTCAACTGTCCGGCTAAGCGACTTCGAGTAGCCCGCCGAAAGAGCCAGGCCCCGGATGGGATTGCTGCCCACGCCCAATCCCCAGCCAGTCCCACCGTAGGAAATGAGCTGATTCGAAAGGAGAACCGGAAGGATTGGCGTCTGAACAAGGTTGTTGTTCACAATCAGTGCGTTGCCATCGGATTTCGAATAACTCGCGTTTACCCCAAACCACCTCCCTGCCAAAGACGTCGAGTAGCTTTGAACGAAATTGGAATAGCCGGATTTGTTGACCAAGGTTTTAGAACCGCTGGCGACAGCCGTCCAGCGCAGCTGGCCCACCTTATGATTGACGTGGGCTCCGTATCCGAAATCCGACGTGGTATAGCCGGCCAGAGCCGTCTGCGTGTTCTGGTTGTAGTTGAGCGAACCAGCTAATCCCCAGGCACCAACGTCGCGGGAAAATGAGACGGAGCTAACCACGCCAACAGAAGTACCGTTGTTGGCTGTGTCCACCTTGCTGACGGTGATGCCAGTCAGCGTCGATAGGACTCCACCCCATAACTCATTGGTATATCCGGCCAGCCCAGTGAAAGTTTCTGAGGAAATGTTCCCGCCCCAGTAGTTCTGCGAACGATCCTCAGCTGTCGCAGTCAATTTGAAGTGCTTGTTCACCTGGTAGTTGGCGAAGCCAGTCACATCCAGCGAATGCGTGGACTGCCCCGGCGTAAGCGGTTGAATCAAGGCTCCGCTGGCCAGGACAGGCTGATAGAGAGTTCCAAACAGATTGTCGGTATAGGTGCTGTTAACGCCGACATTGAGCTTGGTTACGGGATTAAAGTAGACGCCAGCTGAGAGATTATCCGAATTTCCGTTGTAGCTGGAACTGATGGAGACGATCCCCACACCGGTGTTCGAGTTGAAATAAGACCGGTTGTAGTTGGCCGAGAATCCGCCGTGCCAGGGCAGGGCATGACCTACCCCAACGAAGAAAGAGTGGGTGTCCGAGTTTCCCTGGTCCGGTTGATCGCTGCCCAAGAGTGGAAAACTCGAATTCGACCCTGAAGTTTGGAACCCGCCATTGATATGAAATCCGGCAATGGTATAGAGCGACCGGACACTGAAGGTGTGAAACGAGTTGCTGCTGTCGTTGCTTTGACCATAGAGGGAGAAGTCGTCATGACCTCTTTGGTAGTTCACGGACACGCTGGGATAGTCGGGGACATTCACTCCCCAACCAATGGAAAAGATGTCGCTGTTTCCGTGCGTCGTATAGTCAGGAACGCCTGGCACTCCGAAGACCCCGCTGTTGCTGAAGGTCTTGCCATAAGTAACGTTCCCAGGAAAATAGGTGCCGCTGAAAACGCTTGCGGCGACATTTATCCCTGAGCTATCCAAGGTCGATCGAGAGTTAGAGTTGGCGCGAGACTGGTTGTAAAAAGGATTAATGCTGAACGAAAGAAAATCCGGATTGAAATAGGAACCAGTCAGGTTCGCGTTTCCTCCGAAAGTGAAGCTATGGTCAGAGCTGACGTAATTGCCGAAATTCCCCGTGTACCCCCCGGAGACCTGGCCGTTCAAGTTCAAGCTAATGTCGTCTCCTACCTTCATTTGCCCCCAGGCTGTGAGCGCAAGGGCTAAAGGTACGCAGAGGCACAAACTAGTCAACCTTCTCATGCTCACTGTTCCGTTAATCCTCGTCTCACAGCTCTTCCACTTTTGCCTTCGCCCTCAATTGCCTGTTCAATTGGGAGCGCAAAGCCTCGGTCTTTTGTTGTTCAAGCTGTTTGCGGATCGAATCTTTGACATCGGCGAAGTTCTGCATCCCTGCTGCCTGGTGTGCGTTCAGGCGGAAGACGGTGTACCACTGGTCCACCTGGATCAAATCACTGACCTCCCCGGGCTGCATCCTGAGCGCAGCCTGCAGTATTGCGGGTGGCAACTTGGCCCGATCCACCAGCTTGTGGTCGCCCATCATTACCCGAAAATCGTCTTCTGAAATTTTTTCCGCCAGCGCGCCAAACTGTTCGTAATTCTTCGTCGCTCTAGCCTGCTGGCAAGCACGCTCGGCCCGCTTGCGCGCCTCTTTGAGTTGATCGGGCCTGGCGTTGGCGGGAGGTACGATCGAGATGGTTTGCAGAGAAAAGGATTCGGGAAGGCGAAATGTGTCGGCATTCTTGTCGTAGAAGGCCTTGGCCTCGGCAAGCGATACTGTAGCCTTGTTAGTAACGAGCGAGTTAAGCAACGTGTCGATCAGCAGCGCGCGCCGAATCCTGGCCCGGAGTCGCGGCTGCGAATCTCCCATCTCCTCCCTCATGAACTCCCGGTACTCGTCCGGACTCTTAAACTGCTTGCGAAAATCCGTGACGGCCTTTTGCATCCTGGCCGGAGCGATTGTCATATGCCGGCGCTCCGCTTCCTGGTAGGCAAGCTCCTCAAATACGATCATCTGGAGCGCGCCCTTGCGGATTTGCGGTTCCATGGCCTTGGGAATGCCGTTATGGATGCGGGCGTCTGGGAAGATGGCGTACATTTCCCGCTGCAGGTCGTTTTCGGTGAGCACGGTACCGTTAACACGGGCGACCGGCTTATTCATAGAGGCCACGGAACGAGTCGCCGCCGCAAAATACTTGCTGGATTCGTGCGAGACCACCATCTGTGCTGCAGACGGCAGCGTCGCCAGGAAGATCAATACACAGCTTTGTAAAATCTCTTTCATAGTTGCTCTTCAGAAAAAAGGGGGGACCTACCTCCCCCCTTTCAGGACGCAGCCTACGTTGTCGGAACGTTTGGCGAATTGTGCATCTCGTTCGACTCGCCACCGTGGCAGTTGCGGCAGAACTGCGCCGCATTATTGCCGCCGGTCTGTGGCTGGTACGGTCCACGGATGAAGAAAGACGTCTGGTAGAACGACCCCTTTGGCTGAGCCCCGCCATTGCCCGCCCACACCGTCATGCTGTGCTGGTCGTGGCAGGTGGTGCAGGTAACGGTGGGGTTGCCATTCACCACAGCCGGAGCAACCGTGAAGCCGTAGTTGACGTTCACGAACTGTTTGAAGTTCGGGCCCGAACTGGCGACATCGATTTTGCCGGCGATGATGTTGCAATCCCAGTTGTATTGGCCGCCGCAAGCGATGATGGCTTGCGGTCCCACTGGGTGATCGTTGTGGTAATTGCCTGCGGTGGTACCGTCATTGCCGAGGAGGGTGGGGGCGGTACCACCAACCACCGACAGCGATTCCACGGTCCGGCCTTTCATCCAGCCTACCTTCGCCAGATTGCCGTCGTGGCAACTCAGGCAGAACAGCACCACCGTGGTCGGATCGTGCGCGCTCGTTATGCCACCACCATTGGCGGGAAAGGTGACGGGGAAGCTTCCGTTGTCGCCGAAAGCAATGGTCTGGTTGTAAAGAGGGGTCAGATCCTCTCCCCACAGCGCAATGCTGCCGCTGCTGGGATCGGTTTGCGGATTCACGCCGTTGCCGCCAGAGCCGTTGTGCGGGGCGTGGCAACCGATGCAACCGCGCCCGTACAGCAAGTGGGCTCCGAGGACGTCGGTCGCACTTGAATAATTAGGATTGAGGGTGTTTTGTGCCATCGCCACGGTTAAGCCAGCGAAGACAACCAAGAGGGCTAACATCAGTTTCTTCATAAGGTTCGAAGACCTCCCAGGGGTCGTGATAACTACTCGCTCGTACTAAACGTCCAGAGCCAATACCTCTTGCTCCGGCTTGACTACCTGTTGGCAGTCAAACTTATTACGGGTTCACACCCGCGGAATTCTTTGCCTTGCCGCCCGCAACCTCTTTCTGCGAAGCAGGGGTTTCACCTTTGCCTTCGCGTCGGTTCCGCTCTTTTTCTGCCTCAGCATCGCTGACGTAGCGAAACATCTGCACACGGCCGAGAAACTGCTCGGAGACGAACACGCGGTTCTGTTTGTCGATGCAAATATCATTGGCGGCCATGAACATGCCGGGCCACTCGCCATGGGTGCCGAAGTAGATCAGCAGTTGCCCTTCGCGATTGAAGACCTGCACTCGGTCCTGGGTGCCATCGACCACCCAAATATGGCCATCCGGATCAATGGCGATTCCCTTGGGACGCTGGAAATGACCGGGTCCATCCCCGTTGCTAGCGAAGGTGCTGATGAAGTTGCCGTCGGCGTCGAAGATTTCCACCCGATCATTGAGGGTATCGGTAACGTAAACGTTACCCTCTTTGTCCACGGCAACGTGCGAGGGAAGGGAAAACGTTCCCGGACTGGTCAGCGTGTGTTTCTTCCCGGGAGTGCCGATCTGGCGTAAGAGCTTGAAGCTGTCCGCATCAAAGACATCGACTACATCATTCTCCGTATCGACGACGTAGAGGAACCGGTTCTCCGTGTCGATTGCGAGTCCACCCGGACGCCCAAGCACATCGGCACCGAAGCTTGTCCCCTGCTGGTGCTTGGCATCGAAGACCGCAACATGGCGCAGCTTAAGATCGCTGACGAAGAGCCGGTCGTTGTCGTCCATTGCCAGCCCGTAAATCAGGCCAAAGCTCGCCTCGTGGCGATTGCGAATCATCTGAACCGCGGAGTTCTCCTCATCGAAGATGAAGACCGCACCCACGGACTGATCGGCAACGTAGATCTTGCCCTTCGAATCGACGGCGAGCCCAAAAGGCCGCAGGAGCTGAAACGGGATGTCGAGATCCTGTTGGGCTTGCGGCTTCTTGCCGCCGATGTGTTGCAGCCATTTTTGCTTTGCTGCAATCTTCTTCGCCGTCGCGGCGTCGATTTTTTCGCCGGTGAATTGCTTGAGCCAACGAATACGTGCGATCGCCGGCGGGTTCGGCCATACGATCTTGGAGAGATCGAGGGCTATTTTCTGGTCCTGCGGTTTTTGTGTGGTAGCTGACGTAGAACCTTGTTTCTTTTTACCGGCTGCGGCTGGGATCGTTGCGAGTAATACGAGGGTGATCGCCAGGAATCGCGAGCTTGATCGTGTCTTTGAACAGGGCGCCGGACTGGAAGATGCAAGAAACACTCGGCTTCTCTCCACTGATGTCGTCAATTCAGCTTCCCCTTGTGACAGCTATTGCAGAAATCCATGTTCATGGCCTGATCCTTTGCCAACAGATAACTCTGCACAGACGCGTGCGGCTGATGGCAGGTCAGGCAGGTCATGGGGACACCCTTAGGATTCCCGGGGTCCATGGAACCGGATACGGGGTGCTGATCCGTAGGGTGCCCTAATCCATAACGAAGAGGCAGCACTGGAGGTCGGGTCGTCCGGAAGTAATTGTCCGGAAGCTTTACGCTGCCCTGAAAGATCGTCATCAGATGTGTATCGTCGAGCCTTTGAGGGTCACGCTCGGGCCCGTGGCACTCCAGGCACAAGGTGTTGACGGTCGCTACTCGGAGCAGGTGTTCGTTGTCACTTCCATGCGGCTCGTGGCAGGTAGCACATCCCTGCGCAAACGCCGGTTGGTGCAGGTGCGCCTTCTTCATCTCATCGGACTGGTCGCTGTGGCACGCGAGGCATGCCGAAACGGGATCCGGTTGCAGGAAGCCCGGAGTTTTTCCAGCGTGTGGGTTGTGGCACGCAGTGCAATCGCCCAGCGTTCCCGGATGCTGTACCTTCGCCGCGTCAATCTGCTTCCCCTTGTCGTCGTGGCACGTAAGGCACAACGCGCGCGTATCAGCGTTCGTGAGCACCACCTTGCTGTCCTTCGCCGGCTGATGGCAGCTATCGCACATCTGATTTTCGAAAGGGTTGTGCAGGAACGCCTGCATCAGCTTCGGCTTCGCTGACTGATGCGGATCGTGGCACTGGATACAATTCGCGGTGCCGAACGGCTGGCCGCCGTGCGCCTTGATCAGGCTCGCGTCTTTGGCATCATGGCAGTCGAGGCAGAGCGCAGGAGGAGCCTTGGTCAGATGGTCATCGAATTCAACTTTGCCACGTTCGCCGGTCTTGTGTGTGACGTGGCAGGTCCCACAGCCCATGTCCAGCGCAGCGTGGCGGCTGCCACCTTTGGGAGTATCAAGCCCCGTGGTGTGGCAGGTCAGGCAAAGATTGTTGTCCTTGGTCGCACCGTCGGTCGGTAGCAGCAGGTGATTCTCATTAGGCGAAGTGTGCGGGTCGTGGCACTTGACGCAATCGCGAACCGCAGGAGGATGAACCTTCCCCTTGATGGTGGCGGCATTCTTGTCGGCATGGCAGGTAATACACAGCGCCTGTGTGGTGGTGGTGATCAACTTCACGCGGGTTACATCTTTGTTCACGCGTATCTCGTGACAGCTCAAGCACCCCATGGCGATCGCCGAGTGGACTGCCTTACCCTTGGTTTTGTCTTCGTGACACTGAACGCACGTCGCGGTATCAGTCTTGGGGTCGAGCGGGACGTTGTGCAGCGCTGCCCTGGCGGGCACGGAGATGATCGCGAACGCCAGTACGATGATGGCGAGGGTAACCCCACACTCGTTGTACGCGCTCTTCGAGAGCCTCATCGCATCCAACTTCCGCCAACAGATCTTCAGGGAGGCGGGGGCGCTTGACGGGGATATCAACCTGATCTGGTAGTCCCCCTCGCACACTGTCCTCCCGAGTCCCTGTGGTCCTACTTCGCAAGTGAGGGGCCAGAGGACGACAACTCGAATGCGATCAGGGAACTCTGCAACTACTTCGAACTCAATGGGCTACTGCGGGCGAGTAGGCGGGCAGTTTGCTTAGCTGTCGAAGCTTTGACGATTGACAGAGTCACTTCGGCGAAGCGGTGTCACGCTTGATGGGCACAACTCGATCATTGAAACCTGACATGGTGCCTTCCTCGCATCACGGGTGCCATTCGGGGCACGACAGCACAAATCCGTCGGCCTGTCGCTAGTAAGTCCATCTGCTGCCCAAGCCAGGCTTGGAAACAGAATGAATAGAGCTCCCGCGAGCACTAAAATGGCGATCACGAGAATGGTTACCATCTTGATGTTGGTTTGTTGGCGCGGATAATTGTCGGGGTGCATATGCATACACGGCCAGAAGACACTCCGATCGATAGCAATTTCTATTCCTACCTGTTCACCTCCGATGATTGCAGACCAACTCTCAAAATCAGCCCTGAGGCTAGCAATTCCCCGAGGGCGCCAGAGTCAATCTACTGACTTTCTCGTCGAAACGGCGATGTGCAGGTCGAGCCCGCTGAACGGTAGCAGATCGAAATTGCCGTTGCTCGAGTGGAACCTTGGATGCAACAAAGAAAATGGATTGCGGCAACTAGAGGAAGCAGTTGGTCGCGGCAAACATAAACCTGGCAGATAACCAAGCACAGAAATCTTGGCCGGTTTACGGCGAATTAACTTTGAAACAATGACTACACTCGTGGTGGTGAACCACTCTTCATGTCAGATCTAGGCAGTTATTCGCTCCTCCTCGGTCTCGCGCTGAGCGTTTACGCGTTCGTCGGCGGCATCATTGGTGTTGCCCGCAAAGGTCATAGCGCCGAAATTCTCGGCGAGACCGCCCGGCGCGCCGGTATTGCCGTCTTCGGATGCGTGCTGGTCGCCGCCACCGTGTTGGTGGTTGCCGCCTTCCGCAACGACTTCAGCATCGCCTACATCCTTCACCACAGCAACGTTGCCCTCTCGGCGCCGTACAAGTTCGCGGTGCTCTGGTCGGGACAGGAAGGCTCGCTGCTCTTCTGGTCGTTACTGCTGGGCGGCTACGGACTGGTGCTGCGTCTGCGCTACAAAGTTGACGCCAAGCTGGTCGCGTATGCTTCCATCATCATCGCCGGCGTGCAGATATTTTTCCTGTCGCTGAATAATTTCGCGGCGAATCCTTTCGGCATCGTTACCGGAACCATTCCTGCCGACGGCAACGGGCTCAATCCGCTTCTGCAATACGCGGAAATGGTTATCCATCCGCCGATGCTCTACCTCGGCTACGTTGGCATGACCGTGCCCTTCGCGTTTGCCCTGGCCGCGCTGATCATGAAGTATCCCGGCGAAAAGTGGATCCACATCACGCGCCGCTGGACAATGGTGACGTGGGCATTCCTCACCTGCGGCATCTTCCTCGGCGCGCACTGGGCGTACGCCGTTCTCGGATGGGGCGGTTACTGGGGATGGGATCCGGTCGAGAACGCATCGCTGATGCCATGGCTCACCGGCACCGCGTTCCTGCACTCGGTGATGATGCAGGAAAAACGCGGCATGCTGAAGGTCTGGAATATGTGGCTGATCTTCAGCACCTTTGGGCTTTCCATCTTCGGCACGCTGCTTACGCGCAGCGGCATCGTCAGTTCGGTGCACGCGTTTGCGCAATCGTCGATCGGTACCTGGTTCACCGTCTTCCTGGGAATTGTACTCGCAGTCTGCGTGTTTTTCTTCGTCATGAACCACGGCCACTTGCGCAGCGAGAACCGGCTGGAATCGCTGGTCTCGCGCGAATCCAGTTTTCTGTTCAACAACCTTATCCTGCTGGTCGCCTGTTTCACGGTTCTTTGGGGAACGTTGTTCCCGGTCTTATCCGAATGGGTGAGCGGATCCAAGGTCACAGTCGGAGCGCCATTCTTTAACAGGGTAAACATACCCGTCGCGCTGCTTCTATTGTTGCTGACCGCCGTTGGACCGCTGCTTTCCTGGCGCAAGACGTCCACCGACAGTTTGCGCCGCAATCTGCTGATTCCGTCGCTGGTTTCGCTCGCCGTCGGCATCGCCGTGGTCGCACTCGGATGGATTCACCCGCTGAACGAGCAGTCGGAGTTCTACTCGCTGGTGACCGTCATCCTGTCGGTCCTGGTCGCGTCCACTGTCATCTCCGAGTTCTACCGCGGCGCGCGCGTCATCGCCTACCAGACGGGCCGCAACATTCTTTCTTCCGTCTATGTCCTCACCCGCCGCAACACCCGGCGTTACGGCGGATATATCGTTCACTTCGCCGTCGTGATCGTGATGATTGGTTTTGCCGGCACTGCCTTTAATCAGGACATCGAGCGCGAAGTCGGCAACGGTGACTCGATGAGCATCGGTCACTACACCATCACCTGTAGGACGTACACGCAGGATGACAACGCGAACTACAGCAGCGTGTGGGCGATCATGGATATTTCCCGCGACGGTAAGCACGTCGGTACCATGTTCCCCGAACGCCGCATTTACAAAGCCAGCCAGCAACCAGCGACCATGCCGGCGATTCGCTCCACGATTGCCGAAGATCTTTACCTGGTCTACACCGGAAACAATCCCGACAATGGGCGCCCCATCATTCGCGCCCACCTGAATCCGCTGGTGAGCTGGATTTGGTACGGAGCGGGACTGCTTCTCCTGGGTACTCTGCTCGCGCTCATTCCGAGCATGGCAACGGCGAAGTTGCCGGTTCGTTCCGCAGCCAAGGTGCTGGCGGACAGTCGCCACGCCGTAGGAGCAGGCGACTGATGCGATTCCGCGTAAAGAGAAATTCTACGGGTGTCCCATTCAACCATGTTCTGGTTGAGTGGGGTTTTACCAAACGTCTCCTTCAGGCCTGCCTTCTCGCCTTCGTATGCATTGCTTGCCTCGGCGCGACTCCATCGCGCTCGGCCGATACTCGATTCAACGATCTCGGCCACAAGCTGATGTGCAAGTGCGGTTGCAACCAGATACTGCTGGAGTGCAATCACGTCGGATGCAGTTACTCCACGCAGATGCGCGAGGAACTCATGGCCGGCCTCACGCGTGGAGCGAGCGGTCCGGGAAGCAGCACTCCCGACAGCGACGATCTGGTGTTGCAGTCGTTTGTGCAGAAATACGGCGCGACCGTGCTCGCCGCTCCTACCACTTCTGGCTTCAACATCGTGGCCTGGATCGTGCCGTTCGTGGCTTTGGTTGCCGGCCTTGGCCTGGTAACGGTGATCGTGCGCAAGTGGAAGTTCCGCCTGCAACCGGTCGGCGCGCAGGATCTGACGCCATTCCAACTCGACGAATTTCGCCGCCACGCTCGTGAGGACACCGAACTATGATCGCCGTTGCCGGTTTACTCTTAACGCTTGGGTCATTTCTGTACATTTTCGCTTCGGTTAACGCCGAGACCGCTGAGGAGAAGAGTCGCGCCATGTATCTTCGCGAACGCAAAGATGCCGCTTACGAAAACCTCCGCGACCTGAACTTCGAATACAAGGCCGGCAAGCTTTCCGACACCGATTACGAAACCCTGCGCATCTCGCTCGAGAGCGAGGCCGCATCCATCCTGGCCGAGATTGATCGGCTAGAGGCCGTCCCCGCACGCTAAAATGCCAATAACATCCATTCTTCGCAAGTCGATCGTCTTCCTCGGAGCGTATTTGCTCTTCGCCGTCGCCGCGTTCGCCGTCAACATCACCGGCACGGTCAAGAATGCCACCACCGGTAAGCCCTCTGCCGGCGACAATGTCGACCTGCTCGCCTTGCAGCAAGGCATGTCGGTATTGGCGAGCACCAAGACTGACAGCAGCGGCTCGTTCAGCTTCAGCGTTGACGATCCCAACTCCCCGCACTTGGTTCGCGTCACTCACGATGGCGTTACTTATTTCCCCGCCGGCGGCCCGTTGCGTCCCGGAACAACTTCCACCTCCATCGACGTTTACGACGCCGGAAACCGGGTTTCCGACGTCACCACCAATGTAGAACTTGTCCGCATGCAGGGCGGCGGCGGCATCCTGCGATTGATTCAGTTGGTAATTATCAAGAACGCTTCCAGTCCTCCGCGCGCGCTCAAAGGCGACAAGACGTACGAGATGAGCCTGCCGGAGAAGGCGCAAATTGACCAAGTGTTCGTCCAGGGTCCGGGCGGAATGGCGATCAACACCTCCGCCACTCCGGAAGGTAAGGGTCAGTATTCGTTCAACTACGCGTTGAAGCCGGGCGAAACTCGCTTTCAGGTTTCCTATCACCTTCCATACGCGGGCGAAGTCAGTTTGAGCCCCAAGATCAACGGCAACATCCAGCACTTCGTCGTAATGATGCCGCAGTCGATGACCTTCTCACCTACGGATTCAGACAAATTTGCGCCCATGAACGACAAGACCTCCAAAGTTCTGGTCGCCACTAACGTGAATAGTTCCACCGATCTCTCGTTCAAAGTCTCTGGTACTGGCATGTTGAGCGACGATCAGCAGGGCGGAGAGCAATCGCAGCCCCGCGACAAATCTCGGCCCGCAGCGACTGACAATCGTCCCGGCGGCGGTCTCGGGCCACCTACCGATGCTCCTGATCCCCTGCATTCCTATCGCTGGTTCGTCCTTGCCGGCCTTGGCGTCGCGCTGCTCTGCGGTGCCGTGTTCATGGTGAATCGATCCGATCAACAGAATGCCGAGACCGCAACACTCCCTGCACCAGTCGCGCCTCACGTAATGGTCAGCCAGAAGGTCGGTGCGCCGATCGGCTTCGCGGTCGCGCCACCGCAGCCGCTCAAGAACTCGACCATGCTGCTCGATGGCCTGAAGGACGAGTTGTACCAGCTGGAAGTCGAGAAGCAGCAGGGCAGCATCTCCGACGACGAGTACCAGCATGCTAAGTCTGCACTTGACCAGATATTGAAGCGAGCGCTGGCGCGGAAGCCGTACTGAACCGTTGCTGCGCCGGGTCCGAGCCCCCCGATGAGTGATTTCCCGGGATGCCTCGCACAGTGCATGTACTGCGCAACGGTAGTGCGATCCGGGTTGCTGATTCGCAGCGATGGCATTTCTCGGGGTGTCAGATCACTGACATGCGGCGCCAAATGACAGTCAGCTCGATATGACGCGCGCAGGCTGAGCGGCCTACACGAAGGCGCGACAGGCGTAAGTGGCTTGAAAATCCGACAGTTTAGCGATGTTGTTTCACTACTCTCATCTGGCATCGCGGTTGCAGTACTCGATGCTGTCGCAGGCGCGGACGTGTGAAGCCGGCGACCGAGAGAGGTGGATTTTCGTGGCGACTGCCCCCAAGTTCCGCATCGATGTAGCCATTCACGATCTGCTGGTGAACACTCCTGAGCTGAGACCCGTGCCGGTGGAAGGCAAAGGGCTCACCCTGCCGGAGGCCGTTTTCCCGCAATTTCCGGACCGACTGAGGGATCCCGGGCCGGAGGTTCCGCCCGAGAGACGCGTATGGGGCGCGAAGGACGTATACCGCACGTCGCGTGGATGGTTGTTTCCCTACGTTCGTTCCCGGGTCATGCCGGGCGAGTTCCATCCCATCACCGCCTACTTATTTATTGAGTACAAGTGCAATCTCGACTGCTGGTATTGCTGGTCCTATAACAATGCGGTTAAGGGCATGACTGAGGACGTCGCGCGGCGCTCGATCGATTGGCTGCACGACAAAGGCTGCCGAGTGCTGGCGCTGATGGGCGGCGAGCCTTTGCTACGGCCGGACTTTGTGCACAAGGTAGTGAACTACGCGGCGAAGAAAGGCTTCTGGGTTTACATCGCGACCAACGGGCGACTGCTGCGCCCTGACGTTGCGGACCGCCTGGGCGACGCCGGTGTATCGGTGTTCAACTTTGCGCTGGACTCCTGGGATCTGCAGCCGAGCCTGCCCAAAGCAATGGTTCCCGCGCAGAAGAACCTGGAACACATCCTCCGCAAGCAGTATGTATACAAATATCTCGTCTTTTTCAACATCAACATCTGCCGCAACAACATGCAGGATGTACGAAGATTGACCGAGTACGCGCACGACCATCGCGTTGCCACCGACTACCACATCAACGAAACGCCGATGCTCGAACAAGACGACCACTTCAAGCATCTCTACGACAATCCTACCTACATCCGTCCAGAAGACTGGAGAGAAGTTGACGCCCTCGTCGATTGGCTCATCGAGAGGAACAAATCGGGTTATCAGATGGTGAACTCGGTGCAGCGACTACAAGAGATCAAGGCGTTTGTGCGCATGTCGTCCGGGCTTGATCTGAGGGAACACGGTTGGAACGGCGATGGGACTCGTGAAAATGGGCACCAGGCAGAAGTGCTGGCCTCCACGCCTGGGATTGTGCAAGAGGCAAATGGAGAGATGCATTTCGCGGAATGGAACTGCCGTGCGGGTCAGAACAATGTGATCATCCGCACGGATGGGACGGTTGCCCCTTGCTTCCCGATGTATGGAGCGACTTTCGATTGGGGAAACATCGACAAGCCAAAATTCGATCAGGCGCAACTGTCTGACATGAAGTCAACCTGCCAGCGGCACTGTTTCTCGACTCTGAATCACAACCTGGCGTACTGCTACAACGATGCACGGGTGATCAAGTGGCTATGGTCGAGCGTGATCAAGAACCGATTTCGAGGAGGCGTGCGCAGCTTCGAAGATTGAAACGACCAGTACACGGGGGGGATATGGCAACGCCGATAGTCCACAGCAAATTTCTTCTCATCGCCACGGTACTCATCAGCCTGTCGGCATCGGTGTTCGCAGAAGAGCAGCTTGCGCATGACAGCGGTCCAGCTCTTGCGACGCCACTCGAGCCCTCGCGATCGGGGGCGACGGCAGACCAGGTTGGCCGGGAGTTGCTTGCCCATAACGAGCAGCGAAAGAAGACGCTGGCCGAATACGCTTCGCTGAGAACGTATCGGGTGATCGATTTGAAAGGGAAGGTGCACGCCGAAGAGATCGGGCGAATGGAGTTCCATGCGCCCGACAAGAAAACGTTTGTTCTCACATCCGAAAGCGGGTCGGGATTGATCCGTCACTTGGCGTTAAACCCGTTGATTACTAGCGAGATCGAAACTGCCTCCGGCAAGGAGAATCACGACAGCGCTATCAGCCCTGAAAACTACGCGCTTACGCTGCTCGGCGAACAACAGGTGGGGCCGTACCGGTGTTTCGTCCTGCAAGCGGTCCCCCGGAGAAACGATAAGTACCTGTTTGAAGGTAAACTCTGGATCGACGTCGACGACTACGCCGTGGTGCGGATCGAAGGCCATCCTGCCAAGAAACTTTCGTTCTGGATCGAACGAGCTGACTTTGTGCGGCAGTATCAGAAAATCGATGGCTTCTGGCTACCGCAAAGAGATGAGACGTCGGTACAGGTTCGACTTTACGGCAACAAGGTGCTGACGATTGATCACCAGGACTACGTCGTCAAGAGCGTCGGCCTGCAGAACAAAGAGCCATCCACGACGGCATCGGAGGCCCGAGCTCGAGTTACCATCGGCCTTCATTAGCACCCGTGCCCGAATCGGCGAGAAGGAATAGAAGATGCAAGACGAGGTTTTGGGAACGAAAGGGGTCGAAGGATCATCCGCCAACGCCGATGCGCTGGTCCTGCGGAACATCATGCTGGCGACTGATTTCTCGGAATGTTCGTCGCGAGCGCTTCATTTTGCGCTAGGAATTGCCGCCCGGTACGGAGCCACGTTACACCTGTTTCATTGCATCGACCCCACACCTTACAACATGGGAGCGCCCGAGGCAGTGCAACCGGCTCGCGAGGCCGCCTGGCGTGACATGGAACAATTGGATTTGAAACTCCGCAGCGGCGGTTTCGTGGGTGATGTTGAAGTCAAGTTTCATGTGGAAGTCGGAGAACTACCAACGATCCTCCTGGACCTTGTAAGCGACCTCAATCTCGGTTTGATTATCGTGGGAACGCACGGCCGAACCGGGTGGAAGAAACTGGTGCTCGGATCGGTCGCGGAGAGTGTTGTGGATCATGCTAGTTGCACGGTGCTGACTGTGGGTCCGTCCACAGATCGACATCGACTGGAGCACTTCGGACCCGAAAGTATTCTCTTTGCCAGAAATCCTTTTGTCGGATCCAAACTGGCAGAATCATATGCCTTCTCACTCGCAAGGAAATATTGCAGTCGGCTTACCGTCGCCGACGTGGTGGAAGACCATGCCGGTCGTGTGCTGGCTCAAGTGTCCCAGTTCGAATGGTGCGAATCTGAGTCCGGAGATGCCACCTTTCCGGGAAGGCCAAGAAAGGCTCTGCAAGTGCCGACTGAAATCGGTACACAGAGCGATTTGATTCTTCAAATGGCCGATCGCGGCGCGGCCGATCTAATCGTCCTTACCGTGCCCGGGAGCTATCGGTTTACCGATCGCTTTTTCTCCACAAACTCCTATCAGGTGGTGTGCGGCGCGCGGTGTCCGGTGCTGACCGTTCGCACAGGGTAGGGGGTCGTTGAACTTGGAGCTTCCATGAAGAACTTGCGCGGCGTCCGATGGGGTCTTCGACTCTCGGTACTCTTATTTTCTGTCGTCCTTCTAGTTGGAGTAGAGATCGCCTCTCCATGTTTTGCCCAGGCACTTAGTGGGGAAGGGCAGAACTGGCTGCGCGCAGCCATTACCAACGGCGATTTTGCGGAATTGCGTTGGCCGAATTTCAGCGACTACAGCAAGCCTGTCGATAAGTTCTACAGTCAGAACGGATATGCATTGTGGTGGGTGCGAGGGATGGAACCAACGCCACAGGCGCGACAGGTCATTGCGTTGTTGCTTGAGGCCGACCAGAAAGGTTTGTCGGCTGACGACTATGATGGCTCAAGGTGGAACGATCGCTTGGCGAGACTTAAGCCCAAGGCTCAACAGCCGACCGAAGCAGACGCAGCCAAGTTCGATCTCTCGCTTACCGTCTGCGCCATGAGATATATCTCGGATCTGCACATTGGCAGAGTGAATCCGAAGCAGTTCTCCTTCGCGGTCGACGACGAATCCAAGAAATACGACCTGGCGGAGTTTCTCAAGGACCGTGTCGTCAATTCTCCTGATGTCGCGGGTGTACTGCCCCAAGTGGAGCCGCAGTACCCGGGCTATCGCCGTACGGTCCAAGCTCTGCGGAAATACATTAAGTTAGCGGAGCAAGATGAAGGCGAGCAGCTTCCGGCAGTCAAGAAACCGATCATCCCCGGCGAAGCCTACGCGGGCGTCCCACGGCTCACACGATTGCTGAGGTTGGTCGGGGACTTACCCGCCAATGCCAATGTCCCGGCTGATCACTCCATCTATGACGGAGACTTGGTGAATGCGGTAAAGAATTTCCAGCGCCGGCTGGGCAGGGAACCGACTGGACGAATCGATTCCCAAACGGTGGGGGATCTGAATGTGCCTCTGAGCCGGCGAGTGCGACAGATGCAGCTAACGCTTGAGAGATGGCGGTGGCTTCCTGATTCTTATCATGAAGAACTCATCTTGGCGAATATCCCCGAGTTTCACCTGCGCGCTTACGACAAAGACTTCAAGGTTGGCGTCACTATGAATGTCGTGGTGGGGAAGGCACTCGGTCACAACACGCCAGTGTTCAGCGACACCATGCAGTATGTTGTCTTTCGTCCTTACTGGGAGGTGCCGCCTTCCATCACGAGGGCCGAACTCATCCCACACATTGTCCGTGATCCCGACTACCTGGCGAAAAAGGGATTCGAGGTGGTGGACAGCCATCAAACTGTCGTGAGCGACGGAACGGTCTCAAACGAAGTGCTTACCCAACTTCGCGGTGGAAAGCTCTCCATTCGCCAAAAGCCCGGGCCGAAGAACTCCCTCGGTCTGGTGAAATTCGTGTTTCCCAACAGCTACAACGTTTACATGCACGATACGCCAGCGACAGAAGTCTTCGCGAAGTCGCGTCGGGATTTCAGTCATGGCTGTATCCGACTGGAACGGCCAGCCGGCCTGGCCGCGTGGGTTCTTCGCGATACGCCGGGCTGGAACGACAAGCGTATTCATGCGGCCATGAACGGCAACGCTCCAGAGCCTGTGAGGCTCGCGCACCCAATACCCGTGTTCATTCTCTACGGCACGGTGGTTGTGCTGGAGGATGGAGTCGTCCATTTCTACGATGACATTTATGGTCACGACACCGCCCTGGAGAAGGCACTCGCAAAGGGCTATCCGTATCCCTGGTGAGACTTGAGCTACCAGCGGCGCACGCGCCCCACATCCACGTGGACGAAGTCGGAGGTGCGATAGTAACCGACTCCTCCACGATGCAGGCGTAGCGCGGCGTCACGTACCTCTGCCGTTGGAATCCCGGGCAAGCGAATATCGATCGCTTCAGCCTGCATGTGAAGGCTGTGACGGGCTACGCCCGTATGTGCGTTTCGGGTACGCAAAAACTCGTTGCTCCAGGGCGTGCGGTACCCGCAGATAACGTCGATCTCTCCATTGGAATCGTTGACTGAGGCGGTCAGATCACGAAGCAGGTCGAAGAGCCGAGGGTCGAAGTGATGCACGTCGCCGGTGCGATGGTCACGCAGAAAATCGTCGAGTTTATCTAGTGATGCGGGCAGGTAATTATCACCGCGCCGGTAAACGATATCGAGCCGCTCGTGAGTGTGCGTGTGATAGAAGCGAAGCCGGTATTCCGGACCGGTGTTTGCTGAGACGTGCGATGAATGCAGAACCGGAGTGACAAACAGGACCACCAAACAAATACCGACACAAACTTTCGTGTTCATCTTTCTTATAGTTTAGACGAACAGCGGTGTCGTTGTCCTCATCAGGTGCGGGAAATCCAGCAAAGCAGATTAGCAGAACCTCATGGCGATTGATCTCATTCAGCATTTCGTGCCGGCCACCGGGGTAGCGGTTACAGGAGATGTTCAGAAGTCCCGCATGGCAGTAACGAGCAATCAGCGTTTCGACACCCTCAAGTTGCTGGCCCACAGGATCTTCGCTTCCGGAAAACAGGTAAATAGGCAGATCGGCGCGGATGTTTCGAAGACGGATCGGGTCAGACAAGCGGAACGCTGCGCCGAGAAAGGATGCGAAAGATGCGGGCTGAAGTTGGGCAAAGCACAGCGGGTCATCCATAAATGCGTCTACAACTGATTTGTCCCGGCTTAGCCAATCGGACGGAGTCCGGGCCGGTTCGAAGCTGGCATTCAAGATGTTTGTTCCCGGCGGCGCCGAACTCGCCAAACGTGCAATCCCGTCGAGAACGCCAGATCCCGAAAGGATGAGGCCGTCGATCTCGCGGCTATGATCGAGCACGTATTGTTGGGCTGCGAAGGAGCCCATACTGTGCCCAGAAGGATGAACGGTCGATCGGGATCTTCTTCCTTCGCGACGCGGCTCAGATGCAACATGTCCTCGACTAACAGATCGAAGCCGCCTTCCCCGAAATCTCCGAGTTATTCCGTGGAGCGTGCAGTGCGGCCGTGTCCACGGTGGTCGTTTCCATAGACCGTAAAACCAGCGGATACCAGAACCTCAATGACGGCGGCGTAACGGCCGATATGTTCGCCCATACCATGCGCAATCTGGACCACCCCGCGTACGGGAACGCTGCTATCCCACCTGGAGCAAGCTATAGGTAACCCATCGGCGCTGGCAAATCGGAACTCGGAACAAAGGGAAGTTACAGCGTGACTGGAGTCAAATGCCATAACACTCCTTATTCCACGATGGCGACAGGAGGCGGTGTCAACAGCTTTTCAATCGCGCGTCCCATTGTGGCATTCATCGCGGACACAACCGCGGGCACATCGCGCTGGCTAACGGTTCCGACCTCGGTAACGGAATTGGTCCACACGGTCGCACCTGTAGTAACGCTCACCATTTGGGCGGAGATAGAGACTTGGACCTTGACGCCGTCTTCGTAGTCGATCTCCTCAAGGTCATCCATACGGCCGCTCAAAACGTAATCAACGTCGAGGTGTCCGTCGTATGGCTTCACTTGCTTGAAGTTCCCGCTGGCGCGCACATGATCGGCGACGGCGTTGGTCAGGAAGTCGCGCGGATCAACGGCCCAGCGGTCGTAGTTGTAAAAGCCGACCTGTTCCGGAGAAATTTTGTAGACAATAGCTCCTTGCCGCAGGTAGCTGGGCGATCGAAATTCGCGCACCGCCAGGGTTGCGCGAACATTTTCCGCCGCCGGCGGATCCGGCGGCGGTGGTACGTGGAGCGTGTAGTAGTTCGGATACTTCGCCGCCCCGCAGCCGGCCAGGACGATTAGGGCTGCGAGCGCAAAGCCAGCCGCGTTCAGATGTTTTTTCATGCTAACCTTCATTTTTGCGGGACCGTCCGTTCCTTGGGTTGCTTAATGCGGATCAAGCTCCAAGGGCGCTGCTTCAGGGAATCGGTCAGCTGATCCAGATTGTCGGTTGCCACCCGCAGGTTTTCGACCGTGTCGTCGATCTTGTTGTCGTTCGCTCGTACGATGACCTGCATGTCCGCCAGCAATTGCTTGGCTTGCAGCAAGGTAATCTGCAGTTCGGCCAGATCCTTGCGGACTGGATCACGCATGTCGGTAACGGTGCCATTGACGTTCTGGACGGTGTCATCGGCGTGTTGGCTGAGCGTTATCAATTGATCGGAAATGCGATCGATCTTCGGGCCTTCGTTCACCAGCAGAGCGTTGACGTGGTCCAGCACGGCCTGAAACTTCCGTTCGGTGGGAGGGCCGGTCATCGTATTCAGGTTGGCAAGAATACTGTGGGCGTCGCCGGTGATGTTTTCAAGTTCTCCGCGTGCTTGCGTGATGAGGGCGTTTGCGTTATCGGCGACGGCGGCTGCCTTGCCGGCGATCTCATCCAGGCTGGCGGATTCCTGGGATGGGATCGCGGACCCGGGCGGAAGGCGCTTTGCGTCGTTGCTGCCGGTGGTAATCGACAAAGCAGCGCTGTTCATAATGCTTACCAGCCCGAGCTTGGCCACGGACTTCTCGTTCAGCGGTGTGCCTTGTTTTACGTGAAGCAGGATTTCAATTCTGGTGGGATCTGCGGCCCAAGGCCGAACGGCTTTTACATCGCCAACAGTGATGCCGCCAAAAAGCACCGAAGCTCCCGGTTCAAGTCCGCCGGCGTAGCGCAAATAGGTTCGATAGGGAACGGTGTCGCCGCTGAACTGTGCATGCATCAGGTAGATGATGGTAAAGGCCAGGATCGAGAAACATCCGAGGACGAAGGCCCCGACTTTTGCTTCTGTGGTCACTGAGTTGGCTCCTGACTCTGCAGATATTGTTTGAAATGAGCAGCGATGGCCGGAGCCTGTGCCATGTTGTCAGGCACGCGATCAAGGAACTGTCTTACGTGCGGATTCCCGCTCGACCTGATCTGATCCATGGTACCCACCGCGGAGAACGCGCCGTTATACAACATGGCGATACGGTCGGCGATTCGGAATGCGCTGGGGAGCTCGTGAGTAACAACGATGATGGTCATGTGGAAGGCCTCTTTGAGGAGCAGGATGAGTTCGTCCAATTCCGCCGCAACAATCGGATCCAGTCCAGCAGAAGGCTCATCGAAGACCAAAACTTCCGGATCGAGCGCGAGCGCACGGGCGACCGCCGCGCGCTTCTTCATGCCGCCTGACAGCTCCTGAGGAAACCGTCTACCGGAGTCCGCCAGACCAACCACTGCTAACTTCATCCAGACCACGAGGTCGATGATGGAGGGGGCAAGCGCCGTATGCTCGCGCAGGGTGAGAGCGACATTGTCCTGGACTGTCAGTGAATTGAACAAAGCCGCACTTTGAAAAGCCACGCCAATGGAACGTCGGACCTTTTTCAGTTCAGCCGGTGTGCAGCGCGTGATATCCGTTCCCTTAACAGAGATGCTGCCCGAGTTCGGACGCTCCAGCCCAAGAATGTGGCGCAACAATGTGCTTTTGCCGCAACCGCTGCCTCCGAGTAGGACCATGGTCTCGCCCGACTGGATGTCCAGGTTCAGCCCGTCGAGCACTCGGCGTCCGTCGTATTCGACCACCAGGTTACGTATCGAAACGATGGCCATCAGGATTTTCCCGTGAAATAGAAGATAGCGGTGAAGACGGCGTCGGCGACGATGACGAGGAAGGTCGACTTCACCACCGCGCTGGTTGTGGAGCGACCCACCGCATCGGGGCCTCCTCGGACCCGAAATCCTTCCAGGCAACCAACATGAGCAATGATGGTGGCAAAGGCTACGCTCTTGATGAGGCCAGTGATCACATCGCTCAGCACGATGGAATCCAACACTGAGCGGAAGTAAAGTAGTGGCGCGAGGCGGGTGCTGAAGAACATAAACAATCCGCCAGCCACGATTCCGAACACATTGCACACGACCGTGAGACAAGGAACGGTGATCAGCGCAGCCAGATACTTTGGCGCCAGGACGAACTCGATCGGTTCGAGCGCCATGACCCGGAGAGAATCGAGTTCCTCGGTCACCTTCATGGTTCCGATCTCGGCTGCGAAAGAGGAGCCAGACCTCCCGCTGACAGCAATGGCGGTGATCAGCGGGCCGAGTTCACGCGTGAAGCCGACGGCAACCAGATCGATGACATAGTGCAAAGCTCCGAAACGGCGCAGTTCCGAGGCTCCTTGCATCGCCAGAATGAAGCCGGTGCAAATCGCCATCAGCGAAACCATCGGCATGGCATCCACGCCAATCTGTAACATCTGTTGCACCGAGGCCTTCCATCGGTAGCGATTCCCGACAAAAGGTAATGCGCTCTTCATGGCGCGCAGCGTGGCCAACAGCTGAATGTTCAGACTTCCGACGTAGTTGAGGTGATCGATGGTCTTTTTCCCGACGTCTTCGATAACTGTCGCCATCAGGACACCCTCGATGCTGTGGGAGCACTTCCACAGCCATTGGTTGCGAACAGATCCAACAGGCCCGTAACTTCGAACAGATGAAGCACCCGACCTTGCAGCCCCTTCAGGCACACAGTGTTCTGGCGATTGCGTGCGATCTTGAGGCCTTCGACGAGAGTTGCAATGCCTGAGGCGTCGGTGTAGGAAACGTCGGCCATATCGATGATGACAGCTCTCGCCGATGGTGAGCGCAGCAAAGCCAGGAGTTGCTCGCGGAAGGCTGGCGAAGAGTCAACGTCAAGCCGTCCACGTAAGCGCACGAGCGTGGAGCCATCATCCTCGCCCATAGTGATCGCGAGATCAGTCGCATTAAGCATGTTGCTCGTTAGGGACTCCCTCATTAAGGGTTGGGATCGATCATTGGCGCCTGTGCCAACTGCAGATCGGTGATCAGGCTGATTCTCCAGTCGATCTGGTAAAACAATGCTGTGTGCCGGTCGGAAAGGACCTTGCGAAAGGCGGGGATGTACTTGAGTCTTAACTGCATGATCGACTCCTCGACATCCGCGCGTTTTTGCACGTAGTTCATTGCTTGTTCGCCGGTCATCGTGTCGACCGTCTGCAGGTAGTTCTTAATTAACGCTGCTTTGATGTCATTAACCTTTGATAGATCGGCCGTGTACTGGTCGTAGACCGGCCAAAACTTTTGGGCCTCAGCGTCCGTCAGGTTCATGTTGGCCGCGACAATTTGCTTTCTCTCTGACTGCAGGTTCTTCCTGAACAACTTGATGTCTTCATCAATCGGCGTTTGATCGTCGTCGCTCTGGACAAGTTGGCCACTGGGCGCAGTCAGCTTGCGCGGCTGCGAAACTGGCTGCTGAGAGAAAGCGGGGTTACGAGACGAGAGCAGTAAGATGAGTGTTGCGACAAGGAACATATGTTTTCTGTACATGCATTCTCCTTGGGAATCGACCGGCTCATGATGAATTGCCAGAACGGCTGTAAGGGCCGTCGACACGAACCCGCGTATTTCTTGTTGCATTCAAGGTTCCACTCAGAGCTCAACGCCGTTCGGCGAGTCCGGAGATCTGGAAGAGAGCGTTTGAACTTTGGGTAAGTCGTGCAAGTGCAGCCTCACCGAATCGAGTCGCTCACGCGGCGCACAATCAATTGACAGAAGCTGAAGACTCGAAGCGCGGGAGAGTCGGCAGCGTTTGCCCAGTCTGTCGAATTTCCGACAGTTGCGCATCGTCACTTCGTCAAGTTCTAAGCACAAGATTAGGCCAAGGGATGACACACCGATCCAAGCTTTTCCTGCGAGTACACATTTCGGAGGAAATTCTGGAGCAAACCGTTCCAAAGGCCAGTGGCACACAAAATGCTTCTCATGAGCTTGTCTACTTGTCGAGTTGGTCTTGACGAGTTTACCTACTGATCTTCAAAAACAAGGGAGCACCTAATGAGACTGCGTGTTTTGGCAAGCATGATATTAATGAGTGTTATCGGGATTGCGGCCACGGGACAGGAACTTCGGAATGAAGTGAGTGTTCAAGGAACCGGTTTTTTCACCAAAGACAGCACCGGGAACGGGATCTACCGAACGGCCACCAATACCGGCGGAGTTCTTGCAGGATACCGCTTTCGAATCAGTCAGTGGTTCTCAGCCGAAGGCAATTACGGCTGGGACCGAAACTCTCAGATCTACTTTTCCGGCGGAGGATCGTCGAGGGTTCAGGCTGACGCGCATGCGGTTACTGCCGACCTGGTCATAAACCTTCCTGTCGCTCTCTGGAAGTTGAGTCCATACGCCCTCACGGGAGGCGGCGGTCTGATTTTCAAGCCGACCCGAAATGCAGGTGCATTGGTACCTGGGGCCGACACGCAAACGAGAGGAGCTTTTCTGTACGGTTGCGGCGTGGAGTATCCGCTAATCCAACATTTCTCGGTGAAGGCAGAGTACCGGGGCTACGTTTACAAAACTACCAGTTTTGGGTTGGAAAGCCTGAACCTTCACAATTGGACGCACACGGCTCAACCGTCGGCGGGCCTGACTTATCGCTTTTAGTTTCCTCCGCTTCGGACAGCCTTTGACCACAACCATCGTCAGTGGCTGTCCGAACTTTTTCACGTGGAGGTGAAGGCGTTGAAATTAATGATAGAGCTTTGGCTATTTCCGGGCCTCCTCAGGAACTGAAGCGAGGAGATATGGTGTACAGGATTGCAATTGGAGTGTTGTTACTGGCGAGCATTTCCTGGGCGAACGACTCAGGGCTCTCTGTCACGGTCAAAGGACGTCAGAAATACCCTGCCGCAGAGGCGGAGAAGATCTACAACTCGTCCTGCGCCGCGGTAAAGCAAGATTTTGGCGACAGCAAGACAATGTGTCCGAGCGTGGTTCTCATCTTGGGAGCTGACCAGGACGGGGTTGACCTCGTTCGCGGCCGGATATTGTTGACGAAATGGGATCGCGGTCTATTTGCAGAAGGCGTAGTTATGTTGACATTCCAGAAACTCCTGCCAGTAGACCGAACGCTGACACTTACCAAGCGAGCGTTGAATTGGGCCGATGCAACGATCGAAATAAGTCAGCTCGCTAAGTGATCTGTTTCGGGGAGATCGCACAGAGGCACACTTAAGTTGGTCCAAAGTTGCGATCCTATTGTTGCGAGTGACCCTGTAAGTCGCCGCACAGGAAGGCAGTATGGAAACCTCTAGGTCGTCGGAAAATCGGGACACGTTCGAGTTGTTGGTGTCGAAGAACCTGCCACGGTTCCGCCGTATTGCTGTGAGTTGGCTACGGAATCCGGAAGACGCGGAAGACGCTGTCCAGGATGCGTTACTGTTGGCTTTCAAGAACATAGAGCGTTTCGAAGGCCGGGCTGAGATGACAACATGGGTGACTACGATTTTGATCAATGCGTTGCGAACACATTTCCGCCGCCGACCCCGGTATTTAACGGTATCTCTCGATCAACCTTATTTGGAAGATCAGCCAACAATTTCGGATCGCCTGCACGATCGGAAACCAAATCCCGAAGAGTCTTTGTTGCAATCTGAGCTGACAAACCGAATCAAGAGATTGACGGACAGCCTTCCCAAGCCAGAACGAATCGCCCTACGGATGCGGCAGGCTGGCGGAATCTGTGTGAAACAGGCGGCGGAGTCACTGGGCATTCCAGAGGGGACGCTGAAGGCCCGAGTCTCTCGCGGTCGGAAAAGGCTGGCGCGCGCGTTACGAAGATCCGGCACGTTGTCATTTGATTACAGCCCAGAAAACCTAAGATTTCGAGCTGCTGGTAGCGGTCGGTCGACGAATGATGTGTCGTAATATTCACGGCCGATCGATTGCACCGACTGGGTGAAGGAATGCGCTCGGGGCGTAAAAGGATCTCTCAGATTTGTCCGTGCGGACAATAAGCAAATGGCTTTTCCTGATCGTCGTACCGCGAACGTCCTCTTGACAATTCTGTTCTTCGCCGTGGTGTGCGCGACTGTTTACTATGCTCGGCGCGTCATCCTGGTCTTCATCCTCGCTGTATTTTTCGCCTATCTGATTGACCCTGTGGTTAAGTTCCTGCAACGGCATTCATTGATCGTTAGAAACCTGAGGGGGCCAGCAGTTGTGGAAGTCTATCTTGCTTTGCTGGTTCTGGTAGCGCTGCTGGGTTATACGTTGGCGCCAGGCATCGCCAGAAACACCGTAAAGGTGATAGACGAAGTGCCTGTCTTGATCGATGGGCTCTCGACTGGTGACATTGTGGCCCAACTGGGAGGGAAATACGGTTGGAGCGAGGCGCAGGAATTTCGGTTGCGCGCCTTCCTCGCGAGGCACAAGGATGAAGTCCAGGGCATCGTACGAACAGTAGATCGTTCGCTTACCGAGCTTGCGCAACTGCTAGGCTGGCTGCTTCTGGTTCCGATTCTGGCAATTTTTTTCTTGCGCGACGGCCCCCACATCGTGGATATCCTCATCCAGCTATTTTTCCCGGTGAAAGAACGCATGACGATTCGCTCCGTAACGAACGAGCTGAATACCATGCTCACCGGATATATTCGGGCGCAGGCAGCTCTCTGTGGTCTTTCTTTCTTGTTCTATTCCGCAGCTTTGCTGCTACTGCGATTTCCTCACGCCATCGCTCTAGCTGTATTGGGGGGATTGTTGGAGTTCATTCCGGCGGTTGGCTGGATGAGTACATTCGTGACAATTGTCGCTGTAGGTGCCGTCAGTCACTCGCACTGGATTTGGATGACTGTATTACTGGCTGTTTGGAGATTGGTGCAGGACTACTTTACTTCGCCGCGCATCATGGGGTGCCAGCTGGAAATCCATCCGCTGGCGGCAATTTTCGCAGTACTAGTTGGTGCTGAGATCGGAGGAGTGGTGGGCATTTACCTTGCTATCCCGTTAATGGCGTCGATGCGGGTAATTTGGCGTGTATCCGGTGGCGCAGAACAAAGCTCAGCGCGGCATTCCCAGCCCAATGCGGCGGCACCATCCGGCGTCGCAGCGATTGCCGCTGATTGAAGATATTGGAATTTACTCTTTCGAAGCGCTGGCTGTTCTACCCTCACTGCTCCTGACGTTGTACGACAATAGCAGCATCTCTGATGGTGACTTTCTGTTGATCGTCGTGACCCAGTCTGTTCGCCGGCTCCAAGTTTGTGTATGTGGGACCGGTTGCCTGCGGCTCAACTAATTCAGGGTCCTGAAGCTCAATGAGTCGGGTCACGATAGCGAACAGGAAGCTTGCTGAGAACCCGCACATCAGCACACCGGTAACGCTTTCTATTGGGCCCATGGTTCGCCAAATTTGTTTGAGAAGAAGATCCGCCGCGCCGACAGTGGAAAAATTGGCGGCCGAAAAATAGAAAGCCGCTTCCCAGGTTGCAAAAAACTTCCAGCGATAAAACGATGCCCACAACAGGATCTCCAACACGTGCAAGCAGACAAGCAGACTGGTGAATCGCACCACGAGCACGATGGAGCGGAAGAGGCCAAGCTGGTGAATGCCGTGAGGGAACTGAGCTTTTATCCACTGGATGAGAACAGCCATCCCCACGCTCTGCAAGATCAGTGTGAGCATTACGAGAATGATCGTTGCAAAACCTTGGTGGGCGAAAATCATAGGTGGTCAGTTTGCTTGCATCGAACTGCGCCGATCGTCGCGGTGGATTCAGCCACCGCTCTCACCTTTAGCGACCGGGTAAACGGCGGAGTGCTTGGTCGCCTGCTTCCGGCAGCGAGTTGCTGGAAGGTGAAGAGTATCGCCATCGAAACGCAATCGATCATCCGTCCAAGATAAACCGGGGATCAGAATGTAAAGCACCACGGCAATTGCCAGGATCAGCACGACGATTAAGGGTTTCTTCATGGGCATGCCCCAATAACTGGCGCTGGAGTTCCAAGTCAGCGCTCAGGCCGTAGAACCCGAATTCAACGTGTGGGTCCCGATTGGCAATCCACCAGCACTGATGTGACATAGTTTTCGGCCGCGTACATCATTTCCTTCCACATGATGTGGGCTCGATTGCCTTCATTCAAGAACGCAAGGGCTTGTTGCTGATTCAGAAATCTTCCTTGCTGCTGCACGATCTTCATCACATCAGTGGGTGTAATCTCAGCGACGACCTTTGCTCGCTTATTCCTGAACGCCATTTGCCACCTCCTCGGTACGGCGATTCTTCTTTGCCGACACCCAACACTGTTTGCAGTTCGGAGGCCAAACACTTGTGTTCGCCAGGGTCCTCTTGTGGGGCCCTGAAACGCGATTGATGCATAAATCACCGCTCTCCCCTGACCGCAATGCCGCCATTTGAGTCAGAGGTCGGTCAGGGCGTCAGACGCTCGACACCTATGTCCGCCACGAGAAATGAGCGAAACATCGACAAGAATGAGTTAAACCATTTGCCAGCAACGAGATTGCTTCCCTATACAGATTCGCAACAAAAAGGCATGTCACTTGTTTTCCTGCAAAGCGACGTAGGGGAGAGACCCGGATGCAAAGTCATCAATCTTTTCAGGATGAAACCGAGAACTCTGTGCTTCCGACTATTGACTCGAATCAGCTATCGGAAGTGGTATCGTGCTATTCGAGCGTGTTTTTTCGGCGCGCCTACCATTACCTTCGCAACGAAGAAGACGCAGAAGATGTCGTGCAAGAGGCCCTGTTGTCGGCGCACAGGAACCTTGCGCAATTCAAAGGCAACGCCAGGTTATCGACTTGGATCATGGCGATCGTGATTAACTCCGCCCGCCAGCATTTTCGTCGGCAGCCTTCGTACACCTTCGTGCCGATCGAGATGTCGCTCGATAACGAGGAATACACGACGATCGACATGCGAGATCAGGGTCCTAACCCGGAGGAGATATTCGCCGACGCCGAGCAACAAACCCGACTCATGGAGACGCTGGCCCGGCTGCCCGCTTCCCTCGAGAAGGTTTATCAAATGCGCGACTTGGAAGGGAAAACCACTACCGAAGTGGCGCAAGCCCTCGGGATCAGTGAAGGGACGGTGAAGGGATACTTGTCGCGAGCGCGTCTCAAACTCGCGCGAATGCTTCGCGATTCGCGCCATTTGCGTTGTAACAAACTACGGGCCGCTGCACGCAAAGCCGTATAAAAGGGTGCTCCAACCACAGCGGGGGAGGGGTGTATGACAAGAAAATACCAGTCAAGAGTGAGTGAAGAATTCACGGATGCGGAAATAGTGGCCGCAATTAGCTACCTTGACCCTGATAGCTGGCAGGATCACCAGCGCGACAGTGCCAACGTCGCGATCTTTGTCACTTTGCTGGTTCTATCTCTGGGATGTCTTGGTCTCGTTTTGCTTTACCTACAAGCACAGTGAGCGCCTCGCGCTCTTGCCCAGCGTGCCGTGACGAACTGGCGAGGGAGTTTCAACCGCTATCATTGTGAGCAGACAGTGCTCAGATTTCCCTCGTTAAGCTGTCTGCCAAGGTCGCGATTCTACGCGACAAAAGAAGAAATGACTGTATCTGTGGCGTTGGCTGGAGTCGTTGTTGCGGCAAGGAATTTTGTGCCGCTTGTTCGAGCTGGGCATAGGCATTTGTGACGCGCTCTATCGGGTGCGATTCATTACCGTTCAAACGATCGGCCATTCCGTCCAGTGCCGTGGCCAAGTTGTTGTCGAACTCCACCTGTGCCGACTGGATCGCTTCCGGTAATTCGAAGCCGGGGAGCCGAACACGGTACTTCCACAGTACAACGCGTGTGATGAAGAGCATGCGCAAGTCCGGCTGCCATCGCCGAATGCGATTACGCAAAGCGATGTCCTGCTCGCGAGAAGGACCGAATTCGAGGAGAACAGCGTCAGCCAAAGCTCGAATTGTGTCGAAATTGCTGTTGATGGTCTCGCCAAGAGCAATGCTCTGTGTCAATGCGGTTCTGCGCTCTTTAGAACTCGGCTCTCTTACGAGCTGCGCTAACAATCGGAGATTGGACACGAACGTCCTTCTCATCTCAACCGCCGCGGGCGCACCCCACAACTGGTCAAACACCAGCCACATAACGAAGAGACCTAACAAGATTCCGATGACGCGATCTCGCGCTACGGTGAGCGAGGTCTGCATTTTGAATTCGCTTAGGTTGATGAGGTAAAAGGCCAGAGCGGCCTGAATTCCGAAGTATGACAATCGAGGGCTGGACGTCATAAACCAAGAACAAAAAGCGGTGACAGCCGCGAAAAGGACTGCGAAGCCGGCGATTGAATCGAGGTAGGGCAGAATGAAAATCTGCGAGCCCATTCCAATCACAAAGCCGCCAACGGTGGCTCCGATAATGCGAAGAACCTGCTTTTGACGGGACGAACCGACGGTGGAGAGTGCGGTCAGCAGACACGTAGTCACGGCGGTACTAATGCCTGGCCAAGCCATTGCGTTGTAGATCATGTAACAGATGCTTGCGGCCAGGGTGCCCTTGAGCGCGAAGCGAAGGTGCTCGGGGTTGTCGAGGTCGCGCAGTTCACCGAGGGCAAGAAGTGTTCGCTGCCGCCTATCGTCTGCGGATGGTAAGTATCCCTGGATAGATCGAGAATCGGCAAAGGCCTGTGGGATAAGGTTAATAGTCTGTTCCATCTCGAGAAGAAGCGGAATGAGGCTCGCCGGCTGTCCATCATTATTGAACTGAACCGGCGCAGGAATTCGCCTGTTCTTGAGGTCATCACGCAAAGTTGCGAGAGCGGAGGCTAAGTTCCGGAATCTCCTCTGATCGCCGGCTGACAATTCGAAGCTGAGGTGCGTTAGATTTGCCGCAAGATCGATAAGCCTGCCGACAAGAACTACAACGCCACCCATCTCAACCGAGTACTCGGCCGAATACTCCGAACGCCGTAAGGTGCGCCGCAACAATGAAGTTCCAAGCGCATCCAGTCGCATGAGATGCCTTTGGGTGGCGGGATTTGCCGTACAGGCCTGTGCGTAGCATGTGAACAAGTCCTCGACTACGGCCATGCGCTGCAAAATAGGCAGGACAACCTCATCACCCAGCCGCAGCCTGACAAAGACCAGTTCTACCGCCCCGGTAATCACTACCCCTACGGACACTGCCAAACACAGCCAAAGTGTATCTTCGACATTCGTTTCGGGCGGCACAGACCGATCCCACAATGGAATTCCTACCGACATCATGATGGCGAAAACAACCGCCGAGGTGTAGTTCGTCACCGCACTGATCACATAAAAAGCCAGGAAGAAAGAGCTGATGACCCACAGAAAATGAAACTCTGGGACACTGATAACGAACTGCACCGAGATCAGAAGGTATGCCGCCCCGATGGCCGTAACAATGGCTATGTTTGCCGCTGATCGTAGCGTAGCCCGCGGGCTTTCGCGAGAAATCATCATGGCATAGACAGCGCCCTGGAATGTGTAAGGGATGCGAAAAGTCATGCCGATGACCATAACGAGTGTTGCTGCGAGCGTCATCCGGCCCACGACTGCCGCCCTGCCGGGGTATGGCGCAAGTTCCTGCCTGAGGAACTCGCGCATCCACGTGAACGGACTCGACAGTTGAGAGAGAGTCTGGGCAGCGGTTGCCATCGTTAATCTCCCCGGATCGTGACCACCGCTGACTCGCCTATACGAAACAGATCGGGCGTGGGGTTCTCGACGCGCACACGCACAGGGTAGCGCGATGCTAGATGTACCCAATTGAGCGTCCGCTGCAAGTTCGGAAGTCCCGGACCAAAATTTCCGATTCGATCGGGATCCGGGGCGACTCCATAACCGACGCTATCCACCACTCCCGAAAAGTGGACCGTGGGGTTCGACATCACATACACATCTGCACGCATATTGGGGGCGATACGTTGGAGCTGCCCTTCGCGAAAATTACCAACCGCCCACCAGGTACGGGCGTCGATGAGGGTGAACATCTGCTGACCCGTATGGGCATAGGCGCCTTCCGAAATGGTGAGATTGGTCACACGAGCATCAAAGGGCGCGTAGACGCGACAGTTGTCCAGGTCGTACTTGGCTTTCTTTACTGCCGCAGCTTTTGCGCCACGCTGATTGATGAGGGGCTCAAGCGTGGTAACCGCGTGCTGGGCCTGTTCGTGGTGCGCCAATGTTGAGTTCAGTTCGGCCTTCGCTAACTGCAGTCGAGATTCAGCCTGCCGCAAAGCTTCTGCCTGTGCGGTTTCCGAAGTGCGGGCTTTGTCCACCTGGTCAACAGTGACAAACTGTTTCGCCAGCAGCGGCTCGATGCGATGCAGATTATTGTTCGCGTAATTCCATTCCGCTCGCGCCCGAGAGACTCCCTGCTCGGCGTTTGCCACTTCGGCTTCGGAGCTGTGAATGTTCGCTTCCGCGACAGAAACCGCACTCACCAACGCTGCTATGTTTCGTTGCTCGTCCGCGATTTGCCCTTCCAGGGCAGCCTGCTCAGAAACCGCGTTTTCCAGCGCATACTGGTACGGGCGTTCATCGATCTCGTAAAGCAGTTCGCCTTTCTTCACGAACTGGTTATCTTTCACATTCAGGCGGGTGAGCGGACCGTCAACCTGCGGGGCTATCCCGATGAAGTTGGCAAGTATTTCGGCATCGTCAGTTCGCGGGTGAAAGTTCGTGTGGTAGAGCACGACTATTCCCAAAAGCAGCGCAGCGACCACGATGGCGATGCTGATCCGCCGCCCGAGGGTGGGAGATCGTTTCTCGACAGGTGTTTCCATGCCCAATACTCCTTTTCTCAGCGAAACAGCGCGAGCCAGAGTGCGAACGTAAACAACGCCGCGAGACTTGGATAAGCCGCAAGCGGCCACACGATCACGAAGTAGCGGCCTAATACACGAAGCGTGACAACGGAGGCCAAAATAGCGAACACCAAGCAAAGTAGCCAAGCGGGGAAGAATGAGCCCATGATGTCAAAGGATGGGGCTCGCGCGCACCCAGTCAACAACAACGGAAGGAGCAGGAATCCACTACGCAGAAAGTGGGGTGTTTGTTTTATGTTCACGGGCGAGGCCTCCCCAGATTTGCCTGAATTGAGTCCCCGGTCTTGAAAGCCAGATCTGCGAGTGCACTAAGCACCTGGGTGCGCGAGAGCACATCAGACGAGCGCGCTTGCGCCAACGTGCGCTGAGCGGCGGTCACGTCGAGCAAGTTGCGCACGCCGTAGTTATAGGAATCCAGCGCCGCACTGTAGGACTGGCTGGCAGCTTCGAGGAGGGCGACCGCCGCTTGGCGCTGCCGAAAAGCAGTATTCAGGTTGGAATAAGCCGTCCAGACTTCGTCGGCTACTTGATTACGCTTTACGTTGGCTTGTGCCTCCGCTCCATGTACTTCGGCTTCTGCCTGGGCCAGCTGGTTCTTTCGAGAGCCTCCGTCGAAGACGGTCCAGTTAAGATTGAAGGCTACTCCACCCGTCAGATCACTGGCATGTGCCCAGGGGCTTGGCTGCTGAAGTCCATATAAAGAGGGCATGGCAGGGCTGACGGAAAGGCTCAAAGACGGGTAATAAGCCGCGCGAGCTTCTTTAACCCTTGCGGTTGCCGAACGGATTTCGGCCACCTGTTGCATTAGATCAGGGCGTTGTCCGAGTGCCCGGTCGATGGCCTGCTCGACGGTATCGCCGATGGACTCGCGAGTGGGTACCTGATCCAGCGGCTGAACCTGTATCGCCGTCGTCGCGGGTGCGCCTATCGCGGTTGCCAGGTCGCCTCTTGCGATTTCTTCAGCACCCACCACCGTCTGCAATTCATATTCAGCCTGGGCAGTGGCGCTGCGCGCTTCCAAAACGTCTGGCAGAGTTGCAAGGCCGTGATTCAATCGTTCTTCTGCTGCTTGTTGAACCGCCTGCGCGTTGGCCACACTCGCCCTTGCGGCATCTTCTTGTCCCATCGAACTTAATAGACGGTAGTAGGCTGTCTGCACCTGATAAATGACATTGCGGTGAGTATCGTTAAATGCGAGATTGGTCGAAAGCAGCTGCGCAGTGGCGGCATCGATTCGACCGGAGCGGGCGCCGAAGTCAAAGATGGTGTAACTGAGGTTCAGTGCCAATTGAAAGTCTTGCACCGCCTGCTTGTAAAACTTACCTCCGAAGAACACTTCGGAGCGACTTGTTTGGGAAAGTGCCGCAGCTGCTAATGTCGGATACAACTCGCTTCTAGCGACGCCTAAAGCCGCTGCCCGCATGCGAGCGTGTTCCCATGAAACGCGAGTGGCCGGATTGTGCGCTTCCGCCAAATCAATCAACTCCGGCAATGAATAGGTCTTGGCAGAGTCGAGGTTAACTCTCGCTCGAGGAACATTCCCAGCTGCTGCTTCGATTTCGAATTCGGCCGGGTTGTGCCATGGATGGTCGGGCGAAACAGGTGCGGTTTGTGTGAGCGCGCCGCTCGAACACAACAGAATGAAAAGCGCTGCATTGCGGAAGCGCTTTACCAGACGGAGTGCCGCATAATGATCGCCCAAGTTGAGTTGCAGGAAAGACCTCCGGTGGCACATGGAAATTCGCGATTTTCAATCGTGGGTTCGTCCGGTTTCCTCAATCGAGTCCTATCCTGATACCTTTTTGCACCTGACCTTCCATACTTGGGAGCGTTGCAACCGCGCTTGAGCCGCGAATCTCAGCGCTGGAACGCTGATGGTTCGTTGGAGGCGGCAGCATCCTGACCTCCTTACATTGACACTGTCAGTCTGCTGACTCTTTCCCCTCTGTGTAACAGCCGATCAGTCCGGCATAAGCAAGCTTGCATCGCGAGCGCGCGCAAGGCTGCTGCCTCAGTCGAGACAGCTCCGGGTGGAGCGGTTTCCTCGAAGACTCATAAATGCCGGGAGCGTTTTAGTTGTCGCTCCTGGGAACCGGCGAAATTCAACCTGCCTCTTTCACAGTTGCAGGTGGAGGGACAAGAGGAGCGCACTGATTCCATTCCACACGATCTGTGCCCCAATACACAGCAACAAGAAAGAGGTAAGGCGGACTGTGACAGTCATCGCTGTTCTTCCAATGAATTTCGCAAGGCGGTCGGCAAATCCGTAACAGAGAAAAATGCTCACGGCAACGAGACACATGCCGAGTAGTGCGGCTACGATGGCCGAGAGATGGAGCCCATAATGATGCGTTGCGTTTGCGCCCAACGTTACGGCCACCGAAATCGAACCAGGGCCGACTGTCAAGGGCATTGTGAGGGGATAAAATGCCCGCCCTAAGATATCTGCATTCTGCACCTCGTTTTGGCGGCTCGCCGGCTTGTCCTCTTTGTCCATCAGCATTTCCCAACCCATGGCAACCACGATCAGGCCCCCACCGACCTGGACCACCGGCAGAGAGACGCCGAAGAAGTTCAGAACATGTGCACCAATAAAGTAAGAGCCAGCCATCAAGAAGAAGCTGTCGATGGCGATCCGCTGCGAAAGGGTCTTCCGTGTTTCCGGGGTATATTCTCTGGTGAGAGCGAGGAAGATTGGGCTCCCGCTCAGCGGGTCGACGATAGGAAACAGCGCACTGACGATTAGCAAGAAAACTTTGACGGCAATGGCCACAATGATTCTTCAACCAGCTGCCACAAAAGATTTTGTGACAGCTGCGTGAGAGTTCAACCGACAAGGGGAAAGCCGAGATCAAAGGACGCCGTGGCATATTTTGCCAAGGGATGCGCGGTTTCTATCGGGTAGCCGCGTTCGTCGAAGGTCCGAGAAGCTACACCCTCCGCCTCTCTGGTGAAAGTCATGCAGCGTTCTGAGCTCAGGTCAACTCTCAGAAAATCACCAGAATTCACCTGAGCAGTCGCAATCAGGCGGGCCAGTGGGAACACCAGGTTTCTCTCGATCGCCCGTTTGAGGTGACGTGCTCCATACCTGTTATCGGTGCCTTCTTGCAACAGATAGTCCTTCACATTCTGGGTGCAGTAGAAAGCTAACTTCCTGTCGGTGGGGGCTGCCAGGATGCGCTTCTGGACCAAGTCCAATTCGATTTCCAGAATCTTCTGCAGATGCTCTGGCCGCAGCGTCTTGAAGACGACAACTTTGTCAATGCGATTCATGAACTCCGGGGTGAACTTGCGCCGTGCGGCCTCTTCGGCCGTGCGGTCCATCTTCTCGTCGAGTTGATCATCCGCAACATTCGCTTTTCCAGCGAATCCCAAACCGCCCTGAGAAAGGGTGGACATCTCGCGGGCCCCCAGGTTCGAGGTCATAATAATGATGCACTGCGAGAGGTCCACCCGTCGGTTATCACCAAGAGTGAGCGTTGCCTTATCGAGAATTCCGAGCAGAAGCTGCCAGAGAGCGTCTGAGGCCTTTTCGATCTCATCAATCAGCACGATCGACAACTTCAAATCTTCGGTGTGCCATTGGTTGATGGCTTCCTGAGTTAAGAGAGCGTGAGTTTCGCGATGGCCAAGATATCCGGGAGGGGCGCCAATGAGCTTCGAAAGTTCATGAGAGTGCTGGAACTCGCCGCAGTCGATCTTGATGCAGGCACGCGCGTCGCCGAACAGCGCTTCGGCCATGGCTTCGACGACGCGTGTCTTCCCAGAACCCGTAGGTCCAAGAAAGAGGAAATTCCCAACCGGACGTCTCGGCGGATTTAGTCCTGCCATGAACATCTGATAGCTCTCGACTACTCGTTCAATCGCCTGATCCTGCCCGACGATTTTCCGGCGGAGGGCCAACTCGAAATCGGTCGCGTCCCTGCCGCGGCGCGTCGGGTCTAACTCTCTTGCAACATTTCTTCTGGGCATCTCCGCCTCCTATCAAGGAATAAGCATCTGCAATGCCAAAGTGCCTCTGGATGAAAACTGTGGAAACTCTTCAATCCTCGCGAGAGAGGTGAGCAAAAGCTCTGCGGATGACCGACTGAGTAGTGCAATTTGAGGTGAGCGGAACGAATAGGCGTCACTTGAGCTGACAGGTGTCAGGAGATTGCCCCCGAAGGTAGGCGACGCCGGCTATTTGCTTCGGTGATGGGCCGCTTAGCTTCGACCATTGCTTCGGCAATTGCGACGCATCCCAGCCAGCACTCTTTGGCGAATTGGCCTTCGTACTGTGTGAGCTGGGAAATGAAAGTGAGCGCAGGAATCAGAGCCTCACTCAAATGCAGGGCTAATTGGCGGCAGTCGTGGGATGTCTGGTTCGGGCTTTGCAGCGGCGGTGACTGGTTCACCGGCACGCCGAAGAGGCGCCTTTATCGAAAACTTTTTCATCTTGTAAAGCAGAGTTGTGCGCTTAACTCCGAGCTTTGCGGCTGCACCATTTCGCCCTCCAACGACCCAACCAACTTCGTCCAACGCTTGAACTATAAGCGCGCGTTCGGATTCCTGAAGCGTTTTGGGACCCGTCGAGCCATGCATTTCTAGCGGCAAGGATGCAGGAAGCGGATTCGGAAGCACGTGAGTATTCGCCCGAATTACGGCTCGCTCGACGAGGTTCTGCAGTTCACGTATGTTTCCCGGCCAAGGATATGACTTGAATGCTGCCATCGTTTCCCCTGGAATTTCATCGATCTCCTTGCCCGTTTTGTGGCTGAAGACTTGTACAAAGTGCTTAACGAGTGCGGGAATGTCTTCCTGCCTCTCGCGAAGAGGAGGCATGGCAATCGGGAAGACGTTCAGACGGTAGTACAAATCGCTGCGAAACTGCTTCTGTGCCACTAACTCCGCAAGGTTTCGATTAGTGGCGGCAACAAGCCGGACGTCAACTTGATGGGTACGTCCGCTTCCCAGGCGCTCGAACTGCTGTTCTTGCAGGACACGCAGCAGCTTCGGCTGCAAGGCCGGGGGAATGTCGCCAACTTCATCCAGAAACAACGTGCCTGTGTCTGCCATTTCGAACCGGCCAATCTTTTGGGCGATAGCGCCAGTAAAGGCGCCTCGCTCGTGACCAAACAGCTCACTCTCCAGCAGATCGAGCGGAATCGCTGCGCAGTTTAACTTGATGAATGGTCGGGTCCAGCGCGGACTCAACTGGTGAATTGTGCGTGCGATCATCTCTTTGCCTGTCCCTGTTTCCCCTTCGACCAATACTGTTGCCTGAGTTGGTGCGACAAGCTTCACTTGTTCCAGCAACGCCTCCAACGCGGGACTGTTTCCGATGATCTGCTCGAAACTTCGTGCGCCGGTATCCTGTATACCAGACCCCATACTGAATGAAGTTGCCAAAACGACCTCCTGGCGATTCTGCTTGTGTCGATAGGGCCTACATTTGGAGTGCTGTCGCAACGTGCCCAAGCAGTACTTCGTTTTTGAAGGGTTTTGCTAGGAACTCCACCGCCCCCGCCCGCAGAGCGTTCAAGCGCATGTCTGCGTCGCCATGCGCAGTAATGAAAATTGTTGGTATCCTGCAGTTTTGTGCGTTCAATTTGGCTTGCAAGTCGAGGCCAGACATTCCCGGCATGCGAATGTCTGTGATGAGGCACGCAGTTTCGTATTGTTGGCCAGAATCGAGAAACTCTTCAGCGGAGGAGAACGCCTTTGCCTGCAGGCCAGCTTCTTTAAGCAAGCCCTGGAGGGCTCTGCGCACAGATTCATCATCATCGATAATTGCAATGGTCTTTGTCTTGATCTGACTTGGCATGACATCAAATTAGGACTGGGCCGGCAAGGAATCAATTATCCATTGGTATAATCGGCGGCGCTGCATGTGTATGGCGGCAGTGTTCATGTCAAAACACCGGTCGAACGACTGACATTACTTACCCTCATCGCGTCACTCGATTTCTCTGCCAACTCCGCAATCTCACCTCCTTCGTGACAGCGCTCAGCAGCTTCGCGGCAAAGGTGCGCAGCGATCACGGTCGGCAGAATGGCAACTCAAATGCTCTGCTGTGAGTTGGCGCCAGGCAACCATCGTTGTTCGATGACTGCGGAGCGCAAGCAACTCGAGGAGAACGCCTCAACATGCCGGAACACGTGAGAAAGTGCGCACATATACCCTGCCTTTGCGAGGTACCAAATGAGCAGAAATACTGCAGCGATACTTGTCGTCTTGCGGGTGCGGAAGAAGTAGAGATCGCATGCCAGTGCGATCACGTGGCCTGTCCACTTGTTGCGTGATGACCAGCGACCCGCCGAAACTGGCGAGCTTGCAAGGTCACAAGATCGAACGGCTGCGGCTCCTGGCCGAACCTGGTCTCTGGTTCCACAGCCATCCCTCTAGTGAGCATGACATTTAGTAAGTTGGAAGCACGAGTGAGAGGCGGAATGAGCGAACTGGTTTCACGAATCTTGCGCTCTATAGATACGCATCCGGCGCTCTGGTGCCTACACCCACATGATGATTGCATTGCGCATGACGTCTACCAGAATTGGACAATCTGGTGTGGTTCGTTTCTCGATTGGGCTTCCGGAGGGGCTGGCGTTGCTAAGCCTCTCAAGCACCGCTTCAGCTTCCGAGAATGGCTCGCCATGAGAAAGAGGTTCCGCGTTTTGAAAGATCAGGCAAATAACGCGAAGCCAGAACCGCTGCTGCCGGATGAATACCTGGCCGCGCGCTCGGTGATCGAGCAGGCCGGGGATCATTGGAGGCCCAGCGCGTGAAGCTAATTCCCAAGCAGAAGCTTCAGTTTCTCAGCCATTCTAACCAAATCGGCCAAGGATTCCGCCTCCATCTTATGCATGACGTGTCCGCGTTGAACTTTGACGGTAATCTCGCTAGTTCCGAGTTCCGATGCCACCTGCTTGTTCAGCATTCCGGTAACGACTAAATGCATGACTTCGCGCTCACGCGGGCTCAGTTTCTCATAGCGCGTCATCAACTCAGCTGCGTAGCTGTGTTCTTGCCGCCGAGTGCGATCGCGCTCAAGGGCCTGCTGAATAGCATCCAGCAGCTCCTGATTGTGGAACGGCTTCGTGAGGAACTCCACCGCGCCGGATTTCATAGCCTTAACTGTCATGGGAATGTCGCCATGCGCGGTGATAAAGATAATGGGAGTCTGCACGCCCGCATCCGCCAACTGCCGTTGGAAATCGAGGCCGTTCAGCCCCGGAAGCTGCACATCGAGGACAAGGCAACTCGGACCCTCCGGGGCGCCTCTAGCCAGAAATTCTTGCGCACTTCCGAATGACTCAGAGTGAAGGCCTGCGGACCTTAGAAGTCCCTGAATCGAACGCCGAACGGAATCATCGTCATCTACGACGAATACAGTGGGTGTTTCTCTTGCCGTCACTCTGGATCACCAATGTTTACAAGATCCGCAATATAAACGTTACGCGACGGTTCTCACTGACATTGCAGAGAGAACCGGTCCCCGGATTGCTGGGCTACAGTTCGGTTAGTCGCTGGTTCTATCCCCCCGAATCCAGCGCGTCTACTACGGAACGGCGAGAATGATAGCGCATTGTCGACACACGACGAATCAAAAGGAACCGGGCGTAGCCTCGCGGTAAGCTTCCAGCGACGTCGCGGAGCGTTCCACTTCCGCCTTATACCCCAGGAGCACAGAGATTTCTTGCAAGAGTCGCCCTACACCCTCGCCTTTAGCGATAAATGAATTGACGCAGCGGGTTTGGTTCTGGGGGATATCGACGGCTCCGGAATACAGGATGATCTTCAGTTGGGGATAGCGCGTCCGCAGGTAGGCGGCAAGTACGCAGCCGTTCGTCACCGGCATCTCGTAATCGAGGACAGCTAAATCCACTCGCGGATTGCGATCTCGTACGATCATTGCGACGGCCTCGACAGGGCTGGGTGCCGTCAGCACTGTGAAACCAGACATCTTCAAAAAAAGAGAGCGCAGTTCCAGTTGAATGGTGTCATCGTCCACCAGCAGCAGCGTAGTCCGAATGGCGCCTTGCGAGCTCACCCTACGTCTCCCGCCAGAATAGAGGCAAGCGATTGGCCAAAGCTGAGCCGTCGGAAATTGCTGTAAACATGTTGGCAACGTGCCTCAGAGCTTTCCATCTACAGTTGGTGCGTTAGCCTTCTGACAACGCTGTCGACATTTGGACTCGAGACTGCTGATTCCAAGACATGAGTTGGCTCACCGATTGAAACTACGTCACAGGCCCAACCGCAGTATTCAGCTCCTGACACTCGGGTCCAAGCAGCGTCAAGTAGCTGACAACTTCAATCTGCCTGTGGCCTTTCGGGTCAGCCTAATTGCAACGAGTTCACACTGCGGAAGTGGCAGGTTGATTGCAGCCGTCATGAGCGTGTATCGGCTCAACCAACATTTCAAGAAGGAGAAATGACAGTGTGAAGCTTACTAAATCAATGGTCTTGGCTCTGGTTTTAACGATAGTCTCAATGGGATTCGCACAAGATGTTGCCACCGATGTCGACAAGGCGGCGAAGGATGTAGGCAAAGGTGCCAAGAAAGGGAGCAAAGACGTCGCTCGCAGCACCAAAGACGTTGCTAAAGACACTGCTCATGTCACGGTCAAAGCAGCCAAGGATACGGCTCGGGGCACGAGGAAAAGCCGCTAGAGAGACCGCACACGCCGGTAAGCAGTCTGGAAAGGAGATTGAAAAAGGTACCGAGGACGTCGGCAAGGGCGTAAAAGACGGAGCCGTAAAAACCGCGGACGTACTGAAATAGTGTGCTCTTAACCCCGGGAACCGCTCCTGTTGATGGCAATTCTTCGGAGCGCAGCGAATTGTAAACGACGGGCGTGCTTGTCACGCCCGTCTCACATTTCCCCCCAACAGTTCATCAAGCGACCCGGATCAGTTTCTTGTTTACGAATTCGCTGATACCCAGATCAGATAGTTCCCGGCCATAGCCGGAGTTCTTAACGCCGCCGAACGGAAGGTCCGGTGCGGTCCAGGTTGACTGGTTGATGAAGACCATTCCAGTATCAATCTGGCGGGCAATGCGCTTTCCACGCTCGACATCTTTCGTGATCACCGATCCACCCAGCCCATACGGAGAGTCGTTAGCAAGGTCGATCGCCTCCTTTTCATTCTTCACGCGGAAGATCAGCGCCACTGGGGCGAAGAACTCCACATGGAAAGCAGGATTGTCCGGAGTTATATCGGTCAGGATTGTAGGCGCCAGGAAGTAGCCCGGTCGATCGAGCCGCTTGCCGCCGATAAGCACCTTCGCGCCGCCATCGACTGCCGTCCCGATCTGTTTCTCGACCAACTCCAGCGCACTTTTGGTGCAAAGCGGGCCGAGCGTGGTTTTGGCATCCATCGGATCGCCGGGAACCAGAGCCTCGAGTGCTTTCTTGAATCGACTCAGGAACGTGTCGGCGATGTTCTCGTGGAGGATAAACCTTTTTGCGGCCACGCAGCACTCGCCGGTGTTGTTCATTCGTCCCCAGACACCCCACTTGACAGCGGTATCCATGTCGGCATCGTCGAGGACAATGAACGCGTCGCTCCCGCCGAGCTCCATCGTTGTTTTTTTCAGAGCCTGCCCGGCTTCAGCAGCAACCGCCGAGCCAGCCCTCTCGCTGCCCGTCAGCGCGACGCCTTTGATGCGCGGATCCGCAACCGCTTTTGCGGCCTGCTCGTTCGAAAGGAAAACGTTGGTGTAGACGCCTTCCGGAGCACCCGCATCTAGGAACAGCTTTTCGAACGCCAACGCGCACTGCGGCACATTAGGCGCATGCTTGATAATCAGAACGTTGCCCGACATCAGATCCGGGCCGGCGACGCGTGCCAGTTGGTAATAAGGAAAGTTCCACGGTTCCACGCAGAACAGCACGCCTAGCGGTTCGCTCACCACGACAGCCTCGCCTTCCGTCACCTTCAGTTTGCGGGGTGCCAGAAAAGTCGCGGAGTTATCGGCATAGTAGTCCAGGATGTCCGCGCTCAGATCGACCTCCGCCTGCGCCTCGCGGAACAGCTTTCCCATTTCGAGCGTGATCGGCTTGGCGAATTCATCGCGATTTTCACGAAGAATAGACGCAGCTTTCTTGACGACGGCTTTCCGCTCATCAAGCGTCCTCAGCCGCCAGTCGTTCTCGTAAACGGCTTCGGCCGTCGCAATGATGTCCTCCAATTGCGCGTCTGTATGCATGGGAAATGTTTTGATTAGTTGCTCTGTGAAAGGATTGATCGTTTGATACTGCATTTGGATGACACCTCTTCCTTATTGAATGTCCGCCCCTGTGAGTGAGCGGCTTGTAAACCCGGTCCGAACTGAACCTGTTGCAGCCTTTTTATGTACCCGTGCGGTACAGCAATTCTTGGGACACCGCATTAGTTGAGCCCGCCGATGGTTGCGCGGATAACATTGAGCAGTGGTGTGGGGTACACACCAAAACAAATGAGCAGAACTGTAAGTCCACTGAGGACAAAAGCGCTGCCCCACCCGAGTCTAACCATCGAAGACTGACGCTCCGGCACTGTTGCAAAGAGCGCGACCACGATGCGCAGGTAATAGAACAGGCCGATAACGCTGGTGAGAACGAGGACAATGATGAGCGGCCACGCCGAACCATTCGCGCCGGATGCGACGATATAAAACTTACCTATGAAACCCACGGTGGCGGGAATGCCGGCGAGCGAGAACAGGACGGCAGTGAAGACACTCGCTAGCACCGGCCTCCGCCAGAAGAGGCCGCGGTAATCTTCCAGATCGTCGGCATCGGCCTTCGAAGTTGAGAGCACCGTAACGATGCCGAAAGCCGTGAGTACAGTGACCGTGTACGCCACCAGATAGAAAGCTATGGCGCCGGCCGCCATAGTGGTGGCAACCAGAAACGCCACCAGGATGTATCCAAAGTGCGCAATCGAAGAGTAGGCCAGAACGCGCTTAACGTTGCTTTGCCGCAGCGCAAGGAGATTGCCCGCACACATCGAGGCGACTGCGACCAACGAGAATAGAAAGAACACCGCGGGGGGCTGCTGAGCCTCGGCCGGTAAATAGCGCAGGAGCAGCGCCACCACCGCGGTCTTGGAAGTAGTTGCGACGAAAGCTGCTACCGGCGCAGGGGCACCCTGATATACGTCCGGTGTCCAGAGATGGAAGGGTACCACGCCCAGCTTGAACCCGATGCCGGTCAGGCTGAGTGCGATACCCGGCAGCAGGAGCACGAGATTCGGGCCCTGCAGCGAAAGGTTCTGGACGCTGGAGAACGCCAATGTGCCGGTAGCGCCATAGATGAGGGCCATGCCGAAGAGAAGAAACGCTGCTGAAGCCGAAGCGAGGGTCAGGTACTTGATACCGGCTTCGAGTGCCTGACCACGGTCCGTGAAATACGCAACCATGCCGTACAGGGAAATGCTCAGAACCTCGAGGCCGAGAAGAAACGATGCAAAATGGATGCTCGTTACCAGGACCTCGCAACCCAGCGTCGCCAGAACCAGCAGCAGATAAAGTTCCTCGCGCTGGCCATCGTATTTCGCGAAGTATCGGTAGGACAGCACCGCCACGACCGCGGCCGACGCGATGATCAGCCCGAGATAGAACAGAGCATAGCGGTCGATAAGCAAGAGCGAGGTCACTTGCCGCGGAACCAGCGGAGCAACCGCGAAGACCGAGACGAAAGAAGCCGCGAGGCCCGTTAGCGTCAGACCGGCTGCTAGCTTTTGACTCCTCTTAGCCGCGATGCCGAGCATGACCACAACCGCGGTTCCTGCGATCAAAATCAGGGGAAGGAGAGCGCGTGTATCGCTGGCGTTCATGGCAGTCTCCTCAGGGCCGCGGCCGGCATCTGAACCTGACGCTGTAAGTTGTCCATAGCTGGCGCAAAAGTGTTGAGGACTGGTTGCGGGTGGAATCCCAGCCAGAGCAGGCCTACGATCATCACCGTCATAATGACTCCCTCACGAGGTGTGAGATCGGGCAGTTTCCACGAATTTGTGTTTGGGCCGAAAAAGGCGCGCTGCATCATTCGTAACGCGTAGAAAGTGGAGGCGAGGATCCCGAGAGTCGCGACCACCGTGAGAGTAACGCTGACTCTATAAGATCCAAGCAGCACGAGAAACTCCCCGACGAAATCGCCCAGGCCCGGTAGCCCGAGCGAGGCCATGCTGAAAAAGAGTGCAGAAGCGCTGAGGCACGGGGCAACAGACCATAGCCCCCCCATACGGTCCAGATCCCGAGTGTGAATCCGTTCTTGCAAACCGCCGACCAGCACAAAGAGAGCGCCCGTGCTCAGCCCATGACAGATCATCGTTATGACCGCGCCCTGGAGCGCCAATGGGTTCCACGAGAAGATGCCGAGCAACACAAAGCCCAGGTGGCTGACGCTGGTGTAGGCCACCAGACGCTTGAGATCCGTCTGCGAAAATGCCGTCACGGCGCCATAAAGGATGCCGATAACGCCGAGCGTCAGCGCCACAGGAGTGAACTCATGCGCAGCTCGGGGAAACAGCGGGATCACAAAGCGAAGCAGCCCGTATCCGCCTGTCTTCAACAGTAGTCCCGCCAGGATGACGCTTCCCGCGGTGGGGGCCTCGGTGTGAGCATCCGGTAACCAGGTGTGAAACGGCACGACCGGCAGCTTCACTGCAAACGCGATAAAGAAGCCGAACATGATCGCAACTTCCGCACCGCTGCTAAGCGTCGTGCCAAGGAGTTCCGAGTACTCGAATGTGTAAATGCCGGTCGACTGATGGTGCATGAAGTACAGCGCCAGAATCGCGATCAGCATCAGCAAGCCGCTGCACTGTGTGAAGAGAAAAAACTTCGTCCCCGCGTACACTCGCCGTTCGTGTCCCCAGATGACAATGAGGAAATACATCGGGATGAGCATCAGTTCCCAGGCGAAGTAGAACAGGAACAGATCCATCGCCAGAAACACACTCACGATTCCGGCCAGCACCCACATCAGGTTGAAATGGAAAAAGCCGATCTTCTCGCGGATCTCGGTCCAGGAACACAGCACGGCGACGATGCCGAGAAAGAACGTGAGCATCAACATCAGGAAGCTGAGACCATCGACGGCAAGATGGAAATGAATGCCGAAATTCGGGATCCAGCTCCAGTCCACTTCGTCGTACCAGGTCGTCGAAGCGCTTAGCGACCGCCCGGCCCAGATGCGCGCGGCCAGGATGAGATCCACGGCCAGTGCAGCCAGTGAGATCCATCGCGGCGCCAGCGTGCTCCAGCGGGCCAATATTCCGGCGAGAATGCCTGCAGTCAATAGAACGGCTATTAAATAGATCAGCATCATAGGAACAACACCATAGCTACCAAAACACCACGATTGCTATAAACAGCACTGACCCCGCGGCCATTGCCGTTGCGTACCAGCGCACGCGACCGGTTTCGGTTTCGCTCAGCACGTGATACGAAGCCTCAGCTATGCGCCCGATTCCGGTGTAGATAGCGTCGACAAAATCGTTCTTATTAACGTTGGCCAGCCAGACATATGGCTGCACGAATGCCTTGTCGTAAATCCAATCGACGCCCCATCCAGCAAACCACCACTGGTCGAGAGCACGACCAAGCGGATTCGCGACCAGCGCGTCCGAGAGGTTCCGCTTTTTGAGGTGAAACAGGTACGCCAGATACAATCCGGCGAAGAACAAGAGTCCGGCAATCGTCTCCGACCCCGTCTCCGTCAAGCCGCCGACATGCGCTTCGATCGTCGTCGGTAATGTCGAATACAGAAACGCAAGCAACGGCTCTTTCAGATATCCGGCCACAATGGCGAAACCGGCAAGGATGACGAGAGGAACTTTCATCGCAAATCCTGGCCGCTTAGTCACGGGTATACCCAGCGGGCCGAAGAACACGCGGAAAATGAGCCGGAAGGTGTACAGCGACGTTAATCCCGCCCCCACCATTCCAGCTACCCAGAGCGCCGGATGCCCGCCCGGCGCCGACCACGCTTGCCAGATGATGAGGTCTTTGCTGAAAAATCCTGACGTAATGAACGGCAATCCTGCTAAGGCGCAGCCTCCTGCCAGAAAAGTCCAGAAAACGACTGGCAATTCTTTTCGTAGACCGCCCATGCGGAAGATGCTGTGCTCGTCGTCAACCGCGTTGATGATCACGCCCGCGCCCAGAAACAAGAGAGCCTTGAAGAACGCGTGCGTGAAAAAGTGGAACATGGCGCCTTGCCATGCACCTACTCCCAGCGCGAGGAACATGTAACCGATCTGGCTGACAGTGGAATACGCGAGGATGCGCTTGATGTCGTGTTGGGTGAGCGCACTAAATCCAGCAAGTAACAGGGTCGCCGCACCTACGATTGCGACGGCCTCTTGCGCGGCCGGGGCGAGGGAGAACAGAACGTGCGTGCGCGCGATTAAATAGACGCCCGCGGTCACCATCGTCGCCGCGTGGATGAGCGCGCTGGTTGGCGTCGGGCCAGCCATCGCATCGGGTAGCCATACCTGCAGCGGAATCTGCGCCGACTTACCTACCGCGCCGCCGAGGACCAAGAGGGCCGCCACCAGCGCGTAGGTCGATCCCGATGCCCAATGCACGGAAGCGCGCTGCATCAGATCCTGAATCTGCAGCGTGCCGAGCTGCGTAAACAGCAAGAACAGTGCGATCATCATGGCGCAATCGCCTACGCGCGTTACGATGAACGCCTTGCGAGCGGCTCGTCCGTTTGCCGGATCGTGGTACCAGAAGCCGATCAGCAGGTAACTGCACACGCCCACGCCTTCCCATCCGAGCAAGAGGAGGAGAAGATTGTTTCCAAGCAGGAGCGTGATCATCGAGGCGACGAACAAGTTCATGTACGCGAAGTAGCGACTGTAACTCTCGTCTTCGATCATGAACTCGGCCGCATAGATGTGAATCAAGAAACCAACGCATGTAACGACCAGAAGCATGAGGAGCGACAGCGCATCCAGATAGAGTCCAATCTGCGGCTGGAAGCCTGCGACACTGATCCAAGTTCCGAGAAGCTGTGTGTAGGCGTGTCCAGCCGGAGGAGCGGTTACAAAGCTGACTGCGATCAGAACGGTAACTAGGGCGGAGAGCCCGATGGACCCCACGCCAAACGCAGCGACGCCTCGCCGCGGCAAGCGTGAGCCCAACAGGATGAGCAAGGTCGCACTGACCAAAGGCAGCATCGGAATAAGGCACAACCAGCTGATCACGTCATCCCCTCATTTCACTGATCGCGTCCACATCAAGTGATTTGAACCGGTGATAGACCTGCAGAACCAGCGCCAGTCCTACAGCTACTTCAGCGGCTGCCATAGCTAGAATGAATACAAACATCACCTGTCCGTCGGGCTGATGCCAGCGCGATCCGGCAACCACGAACGCCATCCCCGTCGCATTGAGCATGACTTCTAGAGACATCAGCACAAAAATCAAATTACGTCGTACGAGCAGACCGGTCAGTCCCAGCGAGAATAAGATCCCCGCCAGCATCAGCCCGTCCCTCATGGGTACCTGCGTCATGTTGAATCTCCGGTTGTTCGGTTCTGCGGAGGCCGACGTGATATGCACCGACCAGCCCCGCCAGCAAGAGCATGGAGGCCAACTCCACACCGATCATGTAGGGACCAAACAAGGCGATCCCGACTTCCTTCGGGCCAGTGGCGCTCGTGCTCAGACCTGCGGATGCCCCTCGCGCCAAGTACCCGACTTCGAGAATCAGGATGGCGGCCAGAAACACAGGACCGGTCCAAATCCCCGGTGTCAACCACTCCTTCTCTGTTTCCGCGAGGTGCCTTCCGATGTTGAGCATCATTACTACGAAAAGGAAGAGCACCATGATGGCGCCGGCGTAAACGATCGCTTCTAGCGCCGCAACAAATGGTGCCCCGAGCACAAAGAAATCTACGGAGACGGCAAGCAGCGATACGATCAGGTAAAGAAGCGCATGAACAAGGTTCAAACGCGTCAGCATGAGCGCAGTCGAAACAACGGCAATTCCACCCGCGATGTAGAAAGTTGCGTCCATATAGACCTCAAGGCAACAGTGAATGCACGTCGACGGGCGACGATTCATGTGCCGCCTCGCCCTTGTCCTTTCCGCCGATCTGCACTCCGGCTACGCGCCAGAAGTTATAGCCCGGATATTTTCCCGGCCCGTCGATCAGCAGATCCTGTTTCTCGTAAACCAGATTCTTTCGGTGAAACTCGCCCATCTCGAAGTCGGGCGTCAATTGAATGGCGGTCGTGGGGCAGGCCTCTTCGCAATAGCCGCAAAAGATGCAGCGCGAGAAGTTGATGCGGAAGAAATCTGGATACCGCCGCCCGTGTTCGTCCTCGGTCGCCTGTAGCGCGATACAGCCGACGGGACATGCGACGGCGCAAAGGTTGCATGCCACACAGCGCTCCTCGCCGTCTGGATCGCGGGAAAGAATGATCCTGCCGCGATAGCGCGGTGCGAGATTCGGCTTCTCCTCCGGATATTGAACCGTAATCCTCTTTTGGAAAGCGTGGAGGAACACGTACCAAATCGTTCGCAGCATGCTGATCATTGACTATCTCCACAACAGAACCGCTGCTCCGGACAGCAGCACGTTTGCCAAAGCCAGGGGTAACATCACTTTCCATCCCCAGGACATAAGCTGATCAAATCGCGGTCGCGGCAAGGCGGCCCGCAGCAGAATGAAGAAGGAAATAAAGAAGAACGTCTTGATCAAAAACCAGACCACTCCGGGCAGGACTGGGCCCAGCCAACCGCCAAAAAAGAGAACCGAGATCATGCCCGAGATCAGCGTGACTCCCATGTACTCCCCGACAAAAAACATGCCGAACTTCATCCCCGAATATTCGGAGTGATAGCCCGCCACGAGTTCGCTTTCGGCCTCCGACAGATCGAAGGGAATGCGGCGCGTTTCGGCCAAACCTGCGATCAGGAAGAGAACAAATCCCGGAAACTGCGGGATCACGAACCATACTGTCCTTTGCGCTTCGACGATGGCTGGCAGACTGAACGAACCTGCCAGGATCACGACGCCCATGAGCGAAAGACCCATGAAGACTTCGTAGCTCAGCATCTGGGCCGCGGCGCGCATCCCGCCAAGCAGAGCGTACTTATTGTCGGAGGACCATCCCGCGAGCACTACGCTGTAAACTCCCAGCGACGACATCGCGAGGAAGAACAGCAGACCAATGTTCAGGTCGGAAACGATGATTCCAGGTGCCACCGGAAGCACTGCGAAAGACATGAGCACAGTCACGAAGATGACGGCCGGAGCCAGAATGAAAACAGGTTTGTCGACGAACGGAGGAACCCAGTCTTCCTTCATGAAAATCTTGAGGGCATCCGCGACAACCTGGAGGAGCCCAAAAGGCCCGGTGCGGTTGGGACCGTAACGGTCCTGCCAGAGAGCAAGCAACCGACGCTCTACATAGATGAGAGCGGCTGCGACGCTCAGGGCAACAATTACGATTCCGAAGATCGAAAGCAGCGGATACGGACTTATCATTTCACCCTCTCGATCTTGCACCACGCCGGCATGGTGACTCCGCTCAGCAGTGCGCTTCCGGCAGACAGGCACGCAACGCCCTTGGGGAGATCAGGTCGGAGCCGCACCGGAAGGCGGAACGTACCGCTCGCACAATTCACTTCGACTTCCGTGTCCTCCGCTATCTCAGCGCAGTTAAGCGCAACGTGCGGTTTTGTCGCGAGTTCTGCAAGTCCTCGCGCCGCTAAACTTAATTCCTCGGAGCCGATAAAGTGATACATGGGCAACAGCAGCCACTCACCTTCGCGCGCTTCGAACGCAGGAGGGATATCGCTGAACCAGGGCTGGCCGTTCGGCGCTGCGGGTTCGAACATGCGTACACCTGCATCGCCGCTACGCAGAGGTCCGCCTGGTTCGGTTTGGTATGTGTTCGTCGCCTGAATCGAATTCCAGCCGGGCGACCAGAAAAACGGGATAAGAGCTGCTGGAGGTTTGTCCGGCGTACCCTCCATCGAGAACGACAGCGGCGAATCGGGATCATCGGGCTGCTTCGGCTCGGAAATTGTGATGTTGACGAGCATGGCAGTCCGGCCGCTCTCGCGGTGCGGTGCGCGCGGGATTTTGGCTCCGGCAATTCGAAATGCGGCTGAGGGTGCGGCATAGGAAGCCGGTGCGAGTTCGGGCAATGCCGCCGCCATAGCCGCAATTACATCGTCCAGGTTCTGCCAGTGATCCGGCTTCAACCAGCGCCAGCTTGCGAGAACCTCGTTCTGCGCTACAAAAACCTGGAAGAATCTTTGAGCGCGTCCTTCGCTGCTGATGAACGTGCCATCGGATTCGGCGAAGGTTCCGGTCGACAGTTGCAACTCCGCTTTTTCGGCAGTCGCGTTAGCCAGGTGATCGAGGACGATTACGTGTTTCGCGGCCGCGAGGAAAGCATCCACTGCGGCGGCGGGCGCACGCCGATAGAGATCATTCTCCAGGATGATCACGGTATCCACGCTTCCATCCCTGACGGCTTCGAACGCAGCCGTTAGCGGAGATCCGCCGATCAGAGCCGCACCCACGGTGTTGCATTCGGGGGCGGTTAAACTGAGCCCTGCGTGTGCTGCCATCGCCACATTGGCGGCGCCTTCTATCACTTGCTCGCTGAAGCAACTCAGGCCGGATATAACCAGAGGCTTCCTCGCTGTCTTTAGTGCGTTTGCAATTTCAGCCGCGAGCGGGAAGTCCTTCGAAGAGGGCGCCTCTGGATTGAGTGCGTGGGCCACGGCGAAGCCCAGTCGGGCGAGATCATCAGGTGCGCCGCGGAACGTCGCTGTAGCAACCTCGTCGAGCCGAGTGGCGTACGGAGTTGCAATGTAGAGCGGGCCTTTTGCGTCCTGCAGTGCGTCCCGTACTCCGTGGTCCATCCACAATGGGACGTTCGCTCGCCTGGCAATCTCCAGCGGTTGCTGGCGCACTGACCGTCGAAGAGCCAATGCCATTCTCGGGGCGACGCTGGTGAGATCTTCACCCAGAACGAATACCGCGTCAGACTCCTCGATTTCGCGCAACGTGGGTGTCCGCATGGGACCTCGCCGCAGAATCTCGATCATGCGGTTAGCCAGCTTTGCCTCCGCATCGGCCATTCCCGAGTAGAACTGCTGCGGGCCCACCAGGGTCCGTAGCGCAAAGTTTGCTTCCAGCGATGCCCGTGGTGAGCCGATACCGATTACCCTCCCGCTAGCGACGCGTTCTTCCAACTGGCTCCGGGCCTCGGCAACGGACACGGGTTCGCCGTTGAGCAGCGGCTGTCGAAGGCGTCGTTCGCTGTTCACGAACTCATAGCCGAACCGCCCCCGGTCACACAGGAAGTAGCCGTTAACTTCATGGTTATAGCGATTGACGATGCGCCGCAGACTGCCGTAGCGCTCGCCAGCATCGACGTTGCAGCCCACAGCGCAGTGAACGCAAACCGACGGAGCGAACTGCTGATCCCACTTTCGAGCGTAGTGGTGTTTCAGGGTTTTATCTGTGAAAACTCCGGTGGGACAAATTTCGACAAGGTTCCCGCTGAACTCATTCTCCAGGACACCGTCTTCGCTTCGGCCGAAGAATACTGTGTTGCGCGAGGCGAACGCGTTCAGGTCTTTGCCGCCCGCGTAGTCGCGGTAATAGCGCACGCAGCGGTAACACTGGATGCATCGGTTCGCCTCATGATTTATCAAGGGACCCAGGTTCTGGTTGCGAAACGTACGCTTGTCGAAATCGTAGCTCCGGTAGTCATGACCGCTCATGACAGTCATGTCCTGCAGATGACACTCTCCGCCTTCATCGCAAACCGGGCAGTCATGCGGGTGATTCAGCATGAGTCCCTCGATGACGCCCGCGCGGAAGGCAGTCACTTCCTCATCTGCGATCGAGATGCGTGTACCCTCTGTGGCCGGCGTCATGCATGACATCACAATCTTGCCGTGTGAGTCATGCTCATCCTTAAAGAGTTTTACCGCGCACTGGCGGCAAGCGCCCACCGATCCCAACGCCGGATGCCAGCAGAAGTACGGCAGGTTCAAGCCTTGCGACACACAGCCGTGGAGTAAGTTCTCCTCGGGGTTCATCTCGTAAGGTTTGTTGTCAACATAGACGGTAGCCATACTTATCTCCACGGGCAATGGTGCTCGGCGATGTGACGTTCAAAATCGGCGCGAAAGTACTTCATTGCAGTTTGTAGTGGATCGGCGGCTCCAGGGGCGAGCGCACAGAACGTGTTTCCGGGGCTCCACATGTTGGTAAGAGAGGCAAGCTTTTCGAGGTCACCCGGCTTTCCCTGGCCGTCTTCGACCGATCGCAGAATCCGTTCCGCCCAACCCAGTCCGCTCCAGCAGGGTGTGCAGAATCCACAGGACTCACGCGCGAAGAACTTCGTCATGTTCCACGCCATACCCACCGGGCACGTGTGGTCATCTAGGACAATCATCGTGCCCGTCCCCAGGCGGCTCCCTGCTTTGGGCATCTCAGTAAAGTCCATGGGAGTGTCGAGATGTTCTTCGACGATAAAGGGTGTAGAGCTGCCGCCCGGCAACAATCCGCGAAACTTCAGTCCGTCACGCATGCCGCCGGCGTGCTCTTCGAGAAGTTCGCGAGCGGTAGTTCCCATGGGCAGTTCCCAAAGGCCAGGCCGCTTCACTTTTCCGCTAACGCCGTATAGCTTTGTGCCCCCATCTTTCGTCCGGCTCAGGCCGTGGAACCACTCCGCGCCGTTGTTGATGATGTGCGGCACACAACTGATGGTCTCCACGTTGTTGACGACTGTTGGTTTGCCGAACAGGCCCACTACAACAGGGAAGGGAGGCTTCGCTCTCGGATTGGCACGCTTACCCTCCAGCGCATTCAGTAATCCAGTTTCATCGCCGCATATGTAACGGCCACCGCTAAGATGAAGATGAAGTTCGAGGCTGTAACCCGAACCGAGAATGTTCTTTCCGAGATAGTGTCGTTCGTACGCTTCCGTGATGGCGCGTGAAATTCGTTCCGCGGCCAGCGTGTATTCACCGCGCAGAAAGATGTAGGCGATGTCAGCTTCGATCGCGAAACCTGCTAAGATCGCGCCCTCGATCAGTTGGTGTGGGTTCCGCTCCAGCAGGAACCTGTCTTTGAACGTGCCCGGCTCCATCTCATCGGCATTGATAACCAGGTAAGTCGGATTGGGCGCGTCCTTCCCCCGCGGGACGAACGACCATTTCACGCCGGTTGCAAATCCCGCTCCGCCCCGGCCGCGCAGGTTTGCGTTCTTCACTTGCGCGATGACCGTTTCCGGAGTCATTCCGCCGTTCAGCACCTTTCGGATGGCCTGGTAGCCGCCGGCCTGCTCGTAGGCGAGCAAATCAAGAGCAGAACCATCCGGGCGAGTATTTCCGGTCAGCGGTTTTTCGATGGTGCTTGTCATTTGTACTTCTCGAGTTCATCGTTGATTTTCAGCGGATCCAGGTCAGTGTGCAGATCACCGTCCACCATCATTGCCGGGGCCCGATCGCAACATCCGAGGCAGACCGTTGGCAGCAGCGTAAAACGATTGTCAGCCGTCGTCTGCCCGGGCACGATGTTCAGACGCTGCTGTAGATGTTCCCGTACTTGTTCGCAGCCCATGATCCAACAGCTCACGCTGTCGCAGACCGAGATGACGTGGCGCCCCACAGGCCTGCGATAAATAAGGTTGTAGAAGGTGGCAATGCTGTCCAAGTCGGTCGGCGACATGCCGATGTGTTCTGCGATATCGCGAAGGCTCTCGTCGGACACCCAGCCGCGGTGTTTCTGCACGATCTTCAGCGCGTCTACGGAAACCGCTTCGCGCTTCGGATAGTGCGCCGCCTCGCTCTCAATCTCGTGAATTTCATCCATCGTCAACATCGCTTAAGTCCTCACCGGTCGACATCTGCCAAGACAAAATCAAGGCTGCCCAAAATCACGACCAAATCCGAAATCGTTAAACCGCGCGATAAGAGCGGCAGGGTTTGAATGTGGGCGAAAGATGGCGTGCGAATACGTGTGCGGTACGACACCGTGCTTCCGTCGCTCACCAGGTAATAACCGTTGTTCCCCTTCGCGGCTTCGATGGCGCCGAGTGCTTCGCCGTGCGGGATCACCGGTCCCCAACTCACGCCCAGAAAGTGTGTGATCAACGTCTCGATGTCGTGGAGCGTGCGCTCCTTGACGGGCGGGGTGGCCAGGTGGTGATCCGATTTGTACGGACCTTCAGGCATATTCTTTACGCATTGCTCGATGATCTTGAGGCTTTGCCGCATCTCCTCGATGCGCACCGCTGCACGGGCATAGCAGTCGCCTTTGGTGGCCGTGGGGATATCGAACGCAAACTGTTCGTAGCCGCAGTACGGCTGTTTCTTGCGGAAATCCCATTCCAACCCGCACGCGCGCAGATTCGCACCGGTCACGCCCCACTCGATCGCCTCGTCCACGGTGAATGCGCCGACACCCTGGGTGCGCGCTTTGAAGATCGCGTTCCGCATGATCGTCCGGTCATACTCGATCAGGCGTGGCGGGAGGTACCGGATGAAATCGAGGAACATCTTCTCCCAGCCCTTGGGCAGGTCAGCAGCCACTCCGCCGATACGAAACCAGGCTGGGTGCATGCGCGCACCAGTGATGGCCTCAACCATGCCGAAGGCTCGCTCACGATCGTTGAACGTGAAGAACACCGGCGACATCTGTCCTAAGTCCTGCGCAAAAGTCCCGTACCAGACCAGGTGGCTGATGATGCGAAACAGTTCCGAAAGCATGACGCGGATCACTTGCGCGCGAGGTGGCACTTTGATGCCGGCCAACTTCTCAACCGCGGTGAGATAGGCCAGGTTGTTCATCACCCCGCCGAGATAGTCGATTCGGTCGGTGTATGGGATATAGCTATGCCAGGACTGGCGCTCGCCCATCTTCTCGGCGCCGCGATGATGGAACCCGATCTGAGGAATCGCATCGACGATCTCCTCGCCATCCAATTGCACGGCGATGCGTAACACTCCGTGAGTGCCGGGGTGTTGCGGGCCGATGTTTACAAACATGAAATCCGAGCCGTCGCGTTCCCGGCTCATTCCCCATTCCTCCGGACGGAACCGAAGCGCCTCCTGCTCAGCCTCCTCTTTTTCGAGAGACAAATGATAGGGCTCCATTTCCGTCGCTCGGGCCGGATGCTCTTTGCGCAGCGGGTGACCGGTCCAGCTATTGGGCATTAGGATTCGCTGCAGGTGCGGGTGCCCCTCGAACTTGATCCCGAACATGTCCCACACTTCACGCTCATACCAATTCGCTCCGGGCCAGAGGTGAGTGATCGTAGGCAGCGAGAGTCGGCCTTCCGCCAAAGCTACCTTGATGCGCAGGTATTCGTTCCTCTCGAATGAGAGGAGGTGATAGACGACGGTGAAATCACTTGCAGGCTGTCCCTCACGATGCTGCCTCATCCGCTCGTCGATAGCGGAGAGGTCGTACAGCATCTTGTAGGGTTGATCGACTTCTTCCTTGAGGAAGCGCAGAAGCGCAGCTATGCGGTCCTTTGCCACCCAAAACGTCGGTATATGGTCGTGTGTCTCCTGAGGTCTGGCAGCCGAGTCAAATCGGAGGCTGATTTCCTCTGCGATGGAGGGAACGGCGATCATACTTCGTCGGTCTCCCGCAACACCGTCATCTTCTTCCGCGACGGCTGCATCAGGTCTCGCATCGAGGGCATAGGTGCGCGAGTGGTTTCCTGGGGACCAACAACCCAACTCAGCGGGCGCCGCTCTGTTCCCACCGCCTGTCGCAATAACAGCAGTCCTTCCAGAAACGCTTCCGGTCGCGGCGGACACCCGGGCACATAGACATCGACCGGCAGGAACTTATCGACGCCCTGCACCACGCTGTAGATGTCGTACATGCCGCCTGAATTCGCGCACGACCCCATCGAGACCACCCAGCGCGGTTCCATCATCTGTTCATAAAGCCGCTGAACGATCGGTGCCATCTTCAGGAAGACTGTCCCGGCGACCACCATGAGATCTGCTTCCCGAGGCGTGCCGCGAATGACTTCGGCGCCGAAGCGCGATACGTCAAACTTGCTCGTTATGCTGGTTGCCATCTCGACATAACAGCAGGAGAGTCCGAAGTTGAACGGCCATACTGAGTTCTTCCGGCCCCACTGCACCAGATCCTCGAGGCGAGACAGCACGACGCTACGCCGCACTGTCTGTTCCAGCGGTTCCGAGTCGCCAATCGCGGTCAGCCCCGTTATGTCCGGCTTGGTTAGCGTCCACTGCATGCGATCCTCACCTCGAACGATCTGTTTTCCTCGACCAGTCCAACGCGCCGACTCGCCAGACATACAGCAGGGCTACCGCCAGCGTTGCGACAAACAGCACAACTCCCCAATACCCGCTCCAGCCAATTTCGCGAACCGCTCCGGCCCAGGCGTACACGAAGACGGCTTCCAGGTCGAAGACAACGAAGAACATCGCCACCACGTAGTAGCGCATTGAAAAACGGACGTGCGCGGACCCCTCTGAAACAATGCCGCCTTCGTACGGTTCGCCGGTGGCAGGTTCGGAGTGCCTTTGACCTAGAAGGTAAGAGACCACAAGAACCGCTGCGACCAGAACAACAACGAAAATGAAATAAACCAGCAGTGGCCAGGTCATGTGAGTTGAGTACTCGCGGTCGTGATGGCCCTGCGCGTCGCCAGAGCACAAAAGCGCTGCCGCATCATTTGTTGTTGGGAAATCCCGAATACAAAGGCCGTAGTACCGCAGGCAAACGAATCTCCATCGTCAGCAGCCCCGCAGTAAAGGTTCGTTCTGGATTTGATCGCTGTGAACATGGGCTCGTGTATCACTTCGTTCCAAGAGAAAGCACGGCGAATGCCAAAAAGACATCGGAATCGAGAGGCGCCCCAAACTGCGCGAAAGACGGGAATTCTGGTGAGGGCAATTGCGGATCTTGTGCGCGAGGTGCGTGCTTGATGTCGATATTCCGTCCTAGTGACGTAGATTTTGTCAGTTCTCCAACTCTTGTTAGAGTGGTCCAGGCGCCACTCATCGGAAGCCGTGGAGCATTTTCACCCGGAACTACGATCATTGCTTGCGGGTCGAATTTCCAGAAGCGCTATCACTGTGTGAACTGGCTTTGCCACAGGTGTTGCCAACGTGGATCAGCACTTCTGATACATGACAAACACTTCTTCCCCTGGTTCGACACCGCAGTTGAACGTAATTCCAAGTGATTTCAGACAGCCCGGCTGGCAGGTAGATTGCAATTGAGATCCACGAGAGACCGGTTGCTTCTATGTTGCAAACGCAACCTAATTAAGAGGGGAGTTTATGTGGATGAGAACGTGCCCAATTTGTAAGCGACTTCTAGAGAAGCTGCGACTTACCGACTATTTCCGCTGTGTATGCGGATGGCATTGGAGTTCCTAGACCAATCGGAATTGCAACCTGAAGAGCATAGGGTAGGCGTGTAGGACGCTGCTCCCGGAATCGCGAAGTGTCCTGCCTCGGCTGCAGAATCACCACTCTACTTGTCTGCCAAACCACTGACACCGCCAAGTCAATCTGCCAAACCACCGTCGCGGGCAGTTTCAGGAATGGTCTGGCTATTCAAAAGCACACTGCGATTCCTCTGCGTCAGCACCTTTAGCTCGCTGTTGGTCAATAGCTTGGCTCAATCTGCACAGCCTGATTCAGCGTTTGGACATTCCGTTGCAATCACTTTGACGAGGAGCACACATGCGAAGGATGGCAGTCGTGATTTTGTCCATCGTGGTGCTCTTTGCACCCGGCTTTGCTGCGGACGCACCCGCAGCATCAGGCTCAATTCGTGGCGAGGTCTTCACTAAGACCACAGACGGAGCACCCGCCGTCTTGTCAGATACGCGCATCGTCCTTCACGGTCCCGTGAGCAAGGAAACCGTGTCGGACGCACGAGGAGCATTCGCCGTCGATGGCCTCCCCCCCGGCATATATCACATCGAGGCGGATGCTCCCGGTCTGAAGGGGACCTTATCAGTGGAAGTGAAACCGGGCACAGCTTCTGTAGTACCGCTCGAACTAGGTATCGCAAGCGTTAAGAGTACGGTTACTGTAGCCGCAAGCGAACCTGCTCCGGCTGAAGAATCCGCCCAGAAGAACACGATCAACCAGTCGACGATTGAAGAGGCGCCCAACGCAAACGAGAAGATCGAAAGCCTGCTGCCTTTAGTTCCCGGGGTAGT
>Ga0335085_10001061_pt1 | contig 64593 bp, 53 predicted proteins | sample Lox_Sample_45_FD_206712 | JGI IMG/M metagenome (GOLD analysis project Ga0335085, IMG submission 206712) | Soil microbial communities from Loxahatchee National Wildlife Refuge, Florida, United States - Lox_Sample_4.5 | ecosystem: Environmental > Terrestrial > Soil > Wetlands | place: USA... | reverse complement strand
GTGCTCGAGCCGAGATACACCCGCACCGGATCGCTGACGCGGTTGTCCCAGCGGTGGAGCGCGGAATCGTGGGACGCGGCGACGATCTCGTTCAGGTAGGTGACGCCGGCGCTGGCCCGGATGCGACGCCGCGTTTCGGAGCGCGCGAGCAGGTCGTAGTAGCTCGGGCCCGAGGCGGGCGCGGGGTCGGCGGCGGGCGCGGCGGGCGACGGGGTCACCGCCGCGCCTTGCACCGCGGTCGTCGGGGGCGCCGCGCGGGCGGCCGCCGGCGCGCGTGCTGGGTGCGTGGGCGCCGACGGCAGCAGCTTCGACACGAGATCCCACGCGACGGAGAGAACCAGGGCGGCCACGACCCCGGTCACGACGCGGGTGCGGGTGCGATCATCCACTGCCGGAATATGCCGGGTGGCGTCGCGAGGCCGCTAGCTTTGGACTGTGGCTGGGTCTATGATACGGGCCTTCTTATGGTTGGCCGCTGAGTGATCAAACTCCCTTCCCGCTTCCTGGTCCGGTTCCGCTGGGGGGTCATCGCCGCTTGGGGCGTGCTGGCCCTGCTCTTCGTGCCTCGCGCCTCGCGGGTGCAACGCGTCCTGGCGGTCCGCGGCGGCCCGGAGCGGGAAACCGAGTCCAAACGCGCCAATGACCTGATCGACCAGGAGTTTCCGAGCCCCCTCGGCGACTACTTCGCCATCGTCGTGCGCGGTCCGGTGCGGGTCACCCATCGCCGCTTCAAGCTGGTCCTCGATACGCTCGACGCCGCCGTCTCCCGCGAGCCCTACATTCACCGGGTCGTTTCGCTGCGCACCTTGAGCGGGGCCACCACCGCCGTGGCCGAATCGGCCTTCGTGAGCGGGGACAAGCGCACGACCTTCATCCTGGCGGCGCTCGCCAAGGATTCGACCGAGGATCTGACGCGCGACGAAGTCCCGCTGATCCGCGCCGCGATCCACGACGCCATGACCCGGGTTCCCGGCGGCGGTGGCTTCGACGTGAAGGTGACGGGCACGCCCGCCCTGGACCACGACGTCCGGGCGATTTCCGGCGAAGACACCGAAGCCGGGGAGCGCCGCGTGCTGCCGCTCACCCTCGCGGTGCTCGTGCTCGCGTTCGGCGCTCTGGTGGCGGCGCTGCTCCCCGTCGCGGTCGGCGTGCTCGCCATCACGATCGCGCTCGGCCTCGTCACGGTGGCGGCCCAGTTCCAGCCGATGTCGGTGTTCGTGCTGAACATCGCCACCATGGTGGGCCTGGGTGTCGGCATCGACTATTCATTGCTGGTCGTCACGCGCTTCCGGGAAGAGCTGAATCGCGGTCTTTCCCCCGGCGATGCCGCGGCCCGCACCATCGAAACCGCCGGGTCCGCCGTGATCACCTCCGGGATGACGGTCGTGCTGGGATTCGCCGCGCTGCTCACGACGCCGCTCGTGGAGACGCGCTCGGTGGGCATGGGGGGATTGTTCGTCGTGACGGTGGCCGTGCTCCTCGCGGTCACCTTCCTCCCCGCCATGCTCGCCATTCTCGGGCGCAACATCGACCGGCCCCGTTGGCTTGCGCGGCCCCTGGCGCGGATCCACGCCCCGACGGGATGGGAGCGGTGGGCGCGCTGGCTGGCGCACCGCCCCTGGCGGGCGATCGCGATCGGCGGGAGCATCGTGGCGATCCTCACACTCCCGTTGAGCCAGATCCGGATCGGCGTCCCCGCGCGCAACTGGTTCCCGCCGCGGTCGGAATCGGGCCAGGGGCTGGCGCTGCTCCGCGACATGGGCGCCAACGGACTGATCCTCCCCACGCGGCTCGTCGTCGTGCTCCCCGCCGGGCAATCGGCGCTGCGCGGCCCGGCGCTACTCGGACTCAAGGCGCTGGGCGATTCGCTGCGCCGCGACCCACGGGTCAAGGACGTCCGCGGCGTGGCGTCGATCAAGCCGCGGATGTCGGGGTTCCAGCTCGCCATGTTCTACAGCGACCCCGAAGGGGTGCGGCAGCGCTATCCCGATTTCTTCACCGCCTACCTCTCCGCCGACGCCCGCACCACGCTCGTGGACGTGATCCCGGCGGACACCGTGTCGCTCACCGGTATGATGGGGCTCGTCGAGCGCGCTCGCGCCGTCACGAGCCACGGGATTCGCGGGGTCCCGGGCGCCCAGATCCTGGTCGGCGGCTTCGCGGCCTCGAGCGTGGACCTGCAAGCCGACCTGCTCGAGCGCTTCCCCGCCGTCGTGCTCCTGATTCTCGGCACGACGGCGATCATGCTCTTCATCGCGTTTCGCTCGCTGCTCGTGCCGCTCAAGGCGGTGCTCCTGAATTGCCTGTCGGTGGGGGCGGCGTTCGGGGTGACCGTGCTGGTGTTCCAGCACGGCTACGGCGGCGCGCTGTTCGGGCTCGAGGGACCTACGGAGGCCATCTTCGTGGTGGTCCCGGTGCTCGTGTTCGCGACGGTGTTCGGGCTGTCGATGGATTACGAGGTGTTCCTGCTGACGCGGATCAAGGAGGTGTTCGACAAGACTGGCCGCAACGATTTCGCCACCATGGAAGGGCTCTCCGCCACGGCGTCCACCATCTCCTTCGCCGCGGCCATCATGATCGCGGTCTTCGCCGTGTTCGCCTTCGCGCGCGTGCTGGCCGTACAGCTGATCGGATTCGCCCTGGCCCTGGCCGTGCTGTTCGACGCGACCATCATCCGCATGGTGCTGGTCCCCGCCATCATGCACATCGCCGGGCGGTTCAACTGGTGGCCGGGGGTCAAGCTGCGGCCGCCGGGCGAGGCCGACTAGTCCGCGTTCCCGCCGTCCCCCGCGGTCAGTCGCTCGAGGCGCTCGAGCCGGGTCCCCCATAGGTCCCAGTGCCACGCCCGGACCCGCACCCCGCGCCGCGGGTCCTTGAGGGGCTTGTACTGCAGCCAGGCCGGGTGCAGTCCCAGCAACTGCCCCACTTCGAGCAGCCGCTCCCGGTCCGACGACACCAGGTGAGCCATTGCCTCATCCCGCAACCGGTAGCGATGAAACCAAACGCCGCCGTCGAGGGCGAAACACATCCCCTCGCGGCGGCGTGGAAACACGCGCCAGGACGTCGCTACTGGCAGGCGACCTTGCCCTCCGTCGTGGCGGCGCCGATGGGCGGGGCGGTCCCCGAAATGAGGTAACACTTGATCGGCGTCATCGCGGACGACGCGGTCGCCGACCATCCCCCACCGGTCGCGGTGTTGATGGTGATCGACACGGAGCTCGAGGTCTGGAAGTTATTCAAGGCCGGGAGGCTCGTCGTATAGCTCAGGCTGTCGTACATGTAAGCTTCTTCGGCCGTCGCCAGGTTCCGCAGATCCGACTTCATCTGGGCGATGTATGCCTTCTCCTTCGTGTTGGCAAACTTCGGGATCGCGATCGCCGCGAGAATCCCGATGATCACCACCACGATCAATAGCTCGATGAGCGTGAAGCCTCGCCTGGACAGCACAGGTCCCTCCTCAGGGAAGCCGACGGCGTACGTCACCGTAGGCTGCAATAGTGAAGCCCGGGGGCACCATAAGCAAGACCTATGCTCACCCCTTGGCATCCACCCAATTGCTTCCCAGGCCGACACTTACGACCAAGGGGACCCGCAACGACGCAGCCGATTCCATGTGGCGTTTTACCAAGGCAGTCGCGCGGGATTCCTCGCCTTCCGGCACCTCCAGCACCAGCTCGTCGTGCACCTGCAGCACCAGCCGGCTGCGCAGCGCCTCGGCGCGCAGGCTCTGGTGGATCCGGATCATGGCCAGCTTGATCAAGTCCGCGGCCGACCCCTGGAGCGGGGAGTTGGTGGCGGTGCGCTCCCCGAAGGCGCGGATGTTGAAGTTCCGGTCCTTGAGCTCCGGGATGTAGCGCCGCCGGCCGAACAGGGTTTCCACGTAGCCTTGCGTCCGCGCCAGCGCCACGGTCCGGTCGAGCCAGGCGCGGACCCCGGCGAAGCGCTCGAAGTACTGCCTGATGAACGCCTTGGCGTCGTCCTGGGTGATGCCGAGCTGGCGCGCCAGGGCGTTCGGTCCCTGTCCGTAGATCGTCGCGAAGTTGATGGTCTTGGCGCGCGCCCGCATCTCGGCCGTGACCTGATCCTGCGCCACGCCGAAGATTACCGCGGCGGTCTGGCGGTGGATGTCTCCACCGCGCTCGAAGGCCTCCACGAACGCCGGATCGCCCGACAGGTGCGCGAGCAGCCGCAGCTCGATCTGGGAGTAGTCGGCGGTCAGGAGCTGGGCCCCCGGCGGGGCCACGAACACCCGGCGGATCGACTCGCCGCGCGGGGTCCGCACGGGGATGTTCTGCAGGTTCGGGTCGGCCGACGAGAGCCGTCCCGTCGCGGCGCCTACCTGATTGAAGCTCGTATGAATCCGCCCCGTCTCCGGATGCACGTGTTCGGGGAGGGCTTCGACGTAGGTCGACTTGAGCTTCGACAGCTCCCGGTATTCCATGAGCAGCCGCGGGACCTCGTGCCCCATCTCGGCGAGCTGCTCCAGGACGTCCACGTCCGTCGACGGGCCGGTCTTGGTGCGCTTCAGCACCGGCAGCATCAGCTTCTCGAACAGCACCGCCCGCAGCTGCGGCGTCGAGTTCAGATTGAACGACGTCCCGGCCGCCGCGGCGATGCGGCGCTCCAGCTCCGCCAGCTCGGAGGCGAACGCCCGGCCGATCTCCGCCAGGCGCGCGCGGTCGATCAGGACCCCGGCCCATTCCATATCGACGAGGACCGGGATCAGCGGGATCTCGATCGTGTCGAGCAGCGCCTGCACCCGGTGCGCGTCCAGGTCCCCCTGAAACGCCGCGTGCAGCCGGAGCACCGTCTCGCTGTCGTCACAGCAGTAGCGCGCCGCTTCGGCCACCGGCACTAGGGCGAAGGGCCGCGGCGAGCGGGTGCCGGTGAGCTCGGTGTAGGTGCACAGCCGGATCGAGAGGAACTCGCGAGCCAGATCGTCGAGCGCGTGGGAGCGCCGCCCGGGATCGAGCACGAAGCTCGCGAGCATCGAATCGTAGCTGACGCCCGCGAGCTCCACGCCGGCGCGCCGCAGCACCAGCCAGTCGTACTTGATGTTGTGGCCCGCCTTGGGGAGGCTTGCGTCGGAGAGCAGCGCCCGGAGCGGCGCCAGCGCGGGGCTTTCGAGCGGCGGCAGGTTGCGCGGCGCCACCCCGCCGGCCAGCTCCCCGTCGGGCGCGAGGTGGGCGAAGGGCAGGTACCACGACGTCCCGGGAGCCGTGGCAAGCGACAGCCCGACGAGACTTGCCCGCATCGGATCGAGCGCGGTCGTCTCGGTGTCCACGGCGACGAGCGGCGCGCGCCGGCACGCGGCGACCACGGCCGCCAGCCCCTCGGGATCGTCCACGATGCGCGCCGGAGGCGGACCCCCCGTGGCCACCACGGGGGCGGCCGGCGCCGGTTGGGAGACCACGGGCGAAGGAGACGCGGAGGGCAGGGCTTCGAGCTTCGGGATCAGCGAGCGGAACTCGAGCTCTTGGAACAGCGCCGTCAATCTTGGCACGTCGGGCGGCGCTTCCCGCAAGGCGTTCAGTTTCAGATCCACCGGGACGTCGCGGCGGATCGTGACGAGCTCACGCGACAGCCGGGCCAAGTCCGGCTGCGCGAGCAGCGCCTCGCGCGCCCGCTTCCCCGGGATCTCCGCCGCTCGCGCGAGAATCGCGTCGAGATTCCCGTAGCTGCGCAGCAGCTCGACCGCGGTCTTTTCCCCGATGCCCTTCACCCCCGGCACGTTGTCGGAGCTGTCGCCCACGAGTGCCAGGTAGTCCACTACCTGGCTCGGTGGGATGCCGAACCGCTCCGCGGCATTGCGCTCATCGACCCAGTGCTCTTCGACCGCCGCGGGGCCGCCGCGGCCGGGGTTCAGGAGCACCACGTTCGGGCCGATGAGCTGATAGAAATCCTTGTCCCCCGACACGATGATGGCTTCCAGTCCCCGGGACGCGGCCGCGGTGGCGAGCGTGCCGATGACGTCGTCGGCTTCGAACCCTTCCACGCCGATCACCGGGATCCCGAACCCGTCGAGAATCTCCCGGATCCGTTCCACGGAACGGTCGAAGTCCTGCTGCAGCTCCTGATCGAGCTTTTCGCGGGTGGCCTTGTATTCGGGGTAGCTGCGGTGGCGAAACGACTCGCCGACGTCCACCACCCAGACCAGGTAATCGGGGTGGTGCCGCTGCCGGAGCCGGAGCAGGAAGTTGGTGACCCCCCAGGCAGCGGACGTGTTTTCGCCCCGCGCGGTCGTGAGCGGCCGCGCGATCATGGCGAAGAACGCGCGGTAGATCACGGCGTACCCGTCGATCAGGAACAGACGCTCGCGGGCGGCGGCCATCGGCTGAAAGTATAGAGGCGGCGGCTCAGGGCACGCCGTAGAGGGCGCGATACAGCTCCCGGTTGCGCAGGACGCCGCGGACGTAGCTCCGGGTTTCCGGGTAGGGAATGCGCTCGATGAACACGTCGGGATCGGCGGCGCCGCTCCGGGTCAGCCAGCGATCCACCGGCCCCGTCCCCGCGTTATAGGCCGCAGCGGCGACTTCGACGCGCCCCCCGTAGCGGCGCAGCAGCTCCGCCAGGTGCGCCGCGCCGAGGTGCAGGTTCAGGTCGGGCACCGTGATCCAGTCCGGATAGAAGGCGATATCGAGCGCGCGCGCGGTCACGGCGGCGGTCCCCGGCAGCAGCTGCGCCAGGCCGCGCGCCCCGGCGCGCGACAGCGCCTCGAAATCGAAGGTGCTTTCCTGGCGGACCAGCCCGGCGAGCATGAAGGGATCGAGCCCGAACTCCCGCGCTTCGGCTTCCACGGCCTCGCGCTCCGGAAACGGGTACACGGCCCGCCACACCCGCGCGTCGGCGGCGCCGCGGGCGACGGCCTGCCAGGCGAGGCGCACCCCGGCCGATCCCCACCCGCGGGCGCTCAGCCCCCCACTCCAGCTCAGCAGCTCCGCCTGATCGGCGGGCGGGTGGGCGACGACGGCGCGCACTTCGTTCAGCGCGTCCGTGTCCAGCCCCGCGAGCAGCAGCGTGTCCAGCCGCGCGATCGCGACTTGGACCGCCGGCACCACCGGCAGCGAGTCCACCGCGAACACCGGGCCGTTGAGGGCAAGGGCCTGCCGCGCGCGCAGCCCGAAGAAGCCGAGCGAATCCTCGCGCGCGAGGTCGCGCCACAGGCTGTCGGCGGCGAGGGAGTCGCCGCGGCGTCGCTCGATCCGGCCCAGACCATACCGGGCGGCGTTGCGCTGAGGTCCGCCCGCCGTGATCTCGGCCTCGTACCAGGCGGCCGCGCTGTCGAGCAACCCGCGCTGCTCCGCCCAGGCCGCGAGCCGGAATCGGGCCGTGGAGGTCCGCGGATCCGCGGGGTAGCGGCCCGCCAGCTCCACGAACTTCGCCGCCGCGCCGGCCCAGTCGCCGCGCTCGGCCAGGACGTCGCCGGCGAGGTACAGCGCCGTCGGCGCGGCGGTGTCGTCGGGGAAGCGCTCGGCAAAACCGGTCAATGCCGTCAACGCCCCGGGGTCGCCGCTGCGCGAGAGCACCCGGGCCCGCCGGTAGACGGCGAGGGGCGTCACGCTCGAATCGCGCGCGGCGAGCCGATACGCCGCCGCGGCATCATGGAGACGGCCGGCGGCGAGCTGCAGATCGCCCACCAGAAGCAGCGTCGTCCCGCTCGAATCGCCCTCACGCACCGCGCGCAGGGCGAGGAGACGGGCCTCGGGGGTCGCCCCGTGCAGCGACTGCACCTTCGCGAGCGCCACCCGCTCGCTCGCGGTGCGCGGCGGCAACGTGGTATGCGCCTCCGTCACCCCGGCCGCGGCGTCGTCGCTCTCAGGAGCGCGCGCGAACAGCGCGTAGAGCGTCTCGCGGGCGGCCGCCGAGTCGCCCTGCGCCAGGGCCAGCCGCGCGGCCGTGAGTTCGCTCCCCGCGGCGAGATACGCCTGGCGGGCCGCCGTCGAGTCGCCGCCGGCGAGCAGGATCTGCGCGCGCGCGGCGGCGAGTTCTCTCGGCGTGACGTTCGGCACGCCGGCCAGCAGCACGAACGCGGCGGCGGTATCGCGCGTCACGCGGGCCTGCCGCAGCCGCAACCGGTCCTCGATGCTGCGCAGCCCCTGCGCTCGCATGGCGGCGTACCAGCGCGCGGCGCTGTCGGGCTGGCCGGCGGCCTCGAAGCTCCGCGCCGCCCGCGCGCCGAAGATCAGACTCAGCGGGGCGGGGGCGCGCGCGCTCGCGGCGGCGTAGTGGGCGGCGGCCGAATCGGGGGCCGCGAGATGCGCCTCGGCCTCGGCGAGCACGGCGAGGGCCGCGCCATCGGGATAGTCCGCGACCCATGGCTGGCCGACCAGGAGGCCGCGCGCTCGATCGTAGCGACGCGCCTGCAGATCGGCGCGCGCCGCCTGCACCACAAAGTGCGCGTCCTGGCTCGGCTCCCGCGCCGCGGCGGCGAGCAGCGTCTCGGCCGCGTGCCAGGGCCGGCCCGCCTGCCACAGCGATTCCGCTCGCTGGGTCGCGGGTCCGTTGGCCTGCGCGCCCGCCACCGTGGTCCACAGCGCGAGCGCCGTGAGGGAGGGAAGCCGCGAGTTCATGTCCCCCGCCGCACCCGGTCCAGGACTTCCTGAAAGGATGCCCGGGAGTCGGACGTCAGTTTGTAATCGCCGAAGCCGGTGCGATCCTCGAACAGCACCACCAGCCGCAGATCGTCGTAGGTCCACCGGATCGTCGCCGCCTGGCCGTGCATGGCGTCGGTGCCGGCGTCGAACACCTCCTGCGGCTCGCCCAGCGTGATGAACACCTCGCCCCGGTCGGTGAGCCAGCCCGCGGTGGAGGGCTCGGCAAAGCGTTGGTTCGCCTGCTGCACGCGCGTCAGGTATTCGTCGAGCGCCTCGTTCTCCGGCGTGATCGGGACCGGGTCGGTCGCTTTCCAGAATTCCCGCCAGGCATCGGCCCGTTGGTCGGGGGGCGCGGTCCGCAGTTTCGCGACGAGATCCTGGCGGGGGAAATACCGCAGCACGCTGATCATCTCGTCGAAATTGGTCAGGGCCCAGACGTTCGAGAAGCTGACGAGGTAGGGGAGGTGCGTCACGAGCGAGGTCCCCAGCGCTTCGACGACGAGCTCCTGACGGCCGACATCGAGCCGCTCCGCCGACAGTCGCAACACGCCGGTCGCCAGGCCCCCGGAGTCGGCGAGCGTCACCGTGTCCGCCCAAAGCGGATTCCCGTGCTCGTCGAGACCGTGGCACGCGAGCCGGGTCCCGGGCGGCAGCTGGTACCCCTCGAGATAGAACCGCAGCGTATCCCCCGAGAAGGGAACGGTGGCGCGGGCGTTCGGGAGCAGTCTCGGCCGCTCGGCCCGGGAATGCCGGGGGGTGCCTTCGTAGAACGGCAGCGGGTCGGCGAGCGACGGGCCGGCGAACCTTGGCACCGTGTCCAACCGGTCACGCTGCGCCACCCCGGGTCCGTTCCGGTCACGCACCTGCACACTCACCAGGTAGCGCCTCGGCGGCAGCAGCACGTAGCGCGAAAAGATGATGCTCTCGTCCGAGCGCAGCGTTTCCTGAAAGGTGTTCACGCGCACCGCCTGATCGGTCGCGATGCGGAAGGGCGGGCCGCTGTCGGGCTGGAAGGTGGCCTCGACGTAGTATTCGGCGGCGAATCCGTTGGCGTCCCGCCGGAACGTGAGCGCATGGCTCGCGAGCGAAAGCGAGAATTCCACGAGCGTCGAATCAGGCGTGCCCCCCGCCAGGTGACGCACGGCGGCGATGAAGGGCAGCGGCGCTCCCGAGACCCACAAGCCCATCGAGGCGTACACCGTCTGGGCATCGGTAAGCTGCGCGACCGCGATCTCGGGGGTCGTATGCTCGGTCGTCCCGACGCGCTGCCAGGGGCCGCATGCGGCGACCAGCGCCATCATCGCCATCCCGGCTCCGCGTGCGATCACTTGCCTAACCTCATGTCCTGACGTTAGTTTCGCGCGACCCCCATGGCCAGCGAAAACCTGGCCGGCCGCACCATCGCCGGCTACCGCCTCGTACAACGCGTCGGCGAAGGCGGCACCGCCGAAGTGTACCGAGCCGAGCACCCCGAACGCGGGGCCTGTGCGTTCAAGGTATTGCGGCCGCGCCTGCGGGGCGACCCCACCGCCGTCAAACGCTTCCTTCGTGAAGCGGGGTATGGAGCCCGCGTGCAGCATCCGGGTGTGGTTCGCACGTTCGACTACGGCGAGGCCGATGGGTTGTACTACCTCGCGCTCGAGTGGGCGAACGGCGAACCCCTGGCGGAGTTCCTACACCACAGCGGGACCCTCGCTCCGGCGCTCGTGGGCCGCATCGTGCGCCAGCTCGCCGACGCGCTGGCCGCGGCCCATCAGGCCGGCATCATTCATCGCGATCTGAAGCCGGAGAACATCGTCTACGACGGCCCGTCGGGCACGGTGAAGCTGCTGGATTTCGGCATCGCGCGCGACGCGGAGCTTCCCCCCGAGGAGCGGCTCACCCGCACCGGCTTTTTCGTGGGCACGCTGCAGTACGTCGCCCCGGAAGCGCTGTCGGGGGAGCTGGTGGACGCCCGCGCCGACATCTACAGCCTCGCGACGATCGCCTACTTCCTGCTGACCGGACGCCATCCCTATACCGGACGCTCCCCGCGCGAGCTGTTCCAGCAGCTCCTGACCCAGCCGCCGGTGCCGTTGAACAAGGCCCTGGCCGACCGCAAATTCCCGCCGGCGCTCGAGGCCGCGATCATGCGGGCGCTGTCGCGGGATCCGGCCGCCCGCCAGGCCACGGTCACCGCGTTCGCCGACGAAGTGGAAGCCGCGCTCGCCGGTCAGGCGGCCGAGACACCCCGGGGGAACGAGGCCGGACTGTTCAGCGCCTTCCGGCGGCTCGTTACGCGCGGGAAAGACGACTCGCCGCAATAGCACCGTCGCATGCCCCCTGATCCACAGCTGCACCGCCTCCGCGAACTACTGCGGCAGCGCTCCGTCCTGCGCGGCGATTTCGTCCTGGCCTCGGGACGGCGCTCGGATTTTTACGTCGATGCGCGGCTCACGACGATGTCGGGGGAGGGACTCGAGCTCATCGGTCGAGCGGGGCTCGCGCGGCTGCAGGCCCGCGGCTGGAGCGTGACCGCCGTCGGCGGCCTGACGCTCGGGGCCGACCCGGTCGCATACGCCATCGCCCTCGCCGCCCGGTCGCAGGGCGTCACCCTCGATGCGTTTACGGTGCGCAAGGCCGCGAAGACTCACGGCACCGGCAAGCGTATCGAAGGGAACTTCACCTCCGGGGCGCGCGTCGCGGTGGTGGAAGACGTCATCACGACGGGCGCGTCGGCGCGGGAAGCGATCGACGTGATCCGGGCTGAGCACGGCCACGTCGTGGGCGTCCTGGCCGTGGTGGACCGGGAAGAGGGCGGCCGGGCGGCGATCGAACAGGCCGGCGTGCCCGTCGAAGCGCTCGTGCTCGCGTCGGAGATTCTGACCGAGTGACCTCTGGCGCCGTGCCTCCGTCGGTTCGCATCCTCGTCCTGAAGCTCAGCGATTCCTTCGCAGAATTCTGGCCGATCCTCTCCCGGGAACTCGGCATCCCGCTCGTCGAATGGTCCCCGACCGCTCAAGCGGTCCCCGCCCCGGACGTCGCCGCGGTCGTCGTCGCGGCTGGTGGGCAGGAAGTGGCGCTGGAAACCGCGCTCTCCGGGACTCGCGCTCCCGACACATCGCAGCTCATCTTCACCTTCGAACCTACCGGCCTGCAACTCGATCGGCTGGCCCCCGCTCCGCTGGTCGCCTTTCAGAAGGCTGGGCTGCTCCGCGGCATGGCCGCCCAGGAGATGGCGGGGCTACTCGGGCGAGGCTAGGATTCCGCTCGTGACGGCGTTGCCCAGCTCACCCCCTCGCGCTTCCCGAACCGATCCCGGCGCGTTCCGCGCCCGGCCCTCCATCGCCTCGCGCTTGCGCGGGTGGGGCGAATCGAACGACGCCACCAGCCTCGAGCAGCGGCTCAAGGATCTCGAGACATTCGCCCGCAGCCATCGCCGGCGCTGGGCGCTCATCACGGCGGGGGGAGTCGTCGCGCTGATCGGCTGGATGGCGGGCGCGGTCCCTGCGCCCCCCGGTCAGATCGTGCTGGTGTGCGGCGCCGCGGCGCTCGTGAACCTGTTCGTCGGCTTCGTGCAGGAGCGGGGCTGGTACCGCTGGTGGCTGATCTACACGTTCGCGCTGCTGGACGTGCTCTTCGTGGCGATGCTGATCGTCTGGTTCGGCCACGGGGGGCTGCTCTCCGTTTTTCTCATCGCGGTGCTGCCGTATGCCTTCGATCAGGCCCGGGAGATCGGGGATTTCCTGGTACTCGTCGCCTCGCTCACGTATCTCGCCGCGAGTTACCTGCATTCGGCTCTCTATGGGGGCCCCCCGGGGCTCGAAACGACGACCTACCTGGAGACAGTCGGGTTTATCGTCGTCGCCTTGGCCCTGAAGCGGATTCCGGCGACGCTGATCGAGCGCGTGCGCCGCACGCGCCTGGTGATGGGGGAGGCCGAACGCGGCTTCCTCGCCGTGCGCGCCCCGGCCGCCGAGTCCGACGAGCTCGGCTTTCTGGAAAAGAGCCTCAATCGGATGCTCGACGAGATCGCCGCCACGATCGCCACGGTGCAGCGCGAGGCCGACGAGGTGGCCGCGTTCGCCGAGCAGCTCGCCGCGTCGGCCGACCAACTGCACCAGACCTCGGAGGCGGTGACGCGGGCGGCGCAGCAACTGGCGAGCGACCTCGGCGCGCAGCGCATGGTCGCCGAGGGCGCGCGGGGCGAGAGCGCCAAAGCCGCCGATCAGGCGGAATCGCTCCGCGTACGCGCCGAGCTGATGCAGGTGGACGCCAACCGCCTGGTCTCCGCGGCGGAGCGGGGGCGCGAGCGGGTGGCCCGCGCCAGCCAGACGCTGCGATCGGTGGGGGACGAAGTGCGCGCGACGGCGTCCACCGTGTCGACCCTGTCGGGGATGTCGGAGCGCATCGGCACGTTCGCGCAGACGATTTCCCGGATCGCCCGGCAGACGCACCTCCTCGCCTTGAACGCGGCGATCGAGGCGGCGCGCGCCGAGGAGCGCGGCGAAGGCTTCGCCGTGGTGGCGGAAGAGGTGCGCGCTCTGGCCGCCGAATCAGGCCGCTCCGCCCGCGAGGTCGCCGAGCTGGTGAGCGAGCTGCGCGTCGGCATCGACGCCGCGGCCCGGGCGATGCAGGCCGGAGCGGGCCAGGTCAGGGACATCGGCGCCGTTGCCGCGGAAGCCGACGGGGCGCTGCAAGAGCTGCATGAAGGCGTGCAGCTGATCGGCGATCTCGTGAACGCCACCGCGGACGTGTCGCGCAGTCAGGCGCACCGCCTCGCCGAGCTCGCGCATTCGCTGGACCAGGTCGCCCTCGTCTCCTCCGCGTCTTCGGACCGTGCCGACGGCGCGGCGACCTCCACGCGGACGCAGATCGGCTCGATGAGCGACCTCTCCGCCACGTCCTCGCAGCTGGCCCAGCTCGCCGAGCGCCTGCGCGCCAGCATCGCGCGTTTTTCGGTCCTCCGCCCCGAGGCCGTGACCGCCGAGCATCGTGTCCGCCGGAGCGACGACGCCTGATCACCCCGTCCGGAAAGCGCGGACGAACACGCTCGGTCCTTGGTCCCCGACACCTGCGTGAAGGGGGCGAAACGTGCGCAGCGCTTCCCGGTACGGGGTGATCAGCAGATCCACGTAGCGCGCCAGCGAAACATCGAAGGGAAAGCGGCGGCGGAACTCGCCGGCGGTCACGCCGAGCACCGCCTTCAGGTGACGCGAAAGGCTTTGGGGCGAGGAGTAGTCCAACCGGTAGGCCACGTCGGCGACCGACAGGCCGGGATTCTGAAGCAGGTAGGCGGCGTGCAGCAGCCGCATCGCGGTCAGGTAGTCCTTGGGGGAAGGCAACCCCGCCCGGTAGAACCGGGACATCAGGGTGCTGGGGGCGACGCGCAGGTGACGCGTCAGGCCGCGCACCGACACGATGACCGGCGCGAGTCGCGTCAGCGCTTCGAAGAACAGACGCGCGTCCTCCGGCACATCGCTCAAGGCGGGGCCGAGGCGGGCGAGGATCCGCGCCACCACGGGGCTCGGTGGGTGGCCGACGAGCTCGCGCAGCCGGCGCCACCCGGCGGGGCCGGAGCAGTCGACGGCGGTGCGCAGCCCGCTCGCGCCCAAGTGCAGCAGCGTTTCGGTCGACACCCGGTCGTGATGCGAGACGAGCGCCACCGCCGGGATGGCGGGAAACTCGCGCACCAGACGTGCTACGGTGGGCAAGTCGGTGCCGGCGCAGCGATGGACCGACAGCACGACCGCGTCTACCCGGCGCCGGCGGGCGACCGTCAGCACGTCCCGGCAGGACTCGACGTGGACCGCGGTGAAGCAGCCGTCGCCAGCGGCTTCGAGGCGCGGCCGCTCGGCGGGTTGCAGGACTGTGCAGACGGTGACCACGCTGGGTAACGTTGGGGGCCCGGCTCAACCCGGTTTCAAGCACCTGGAAACGGAGCTCAAGAACCGTTCAATGTTTCGGCATTTCACCACACATCGTTCGACGCGTACCTGCGGCAGCAGCAGCTGACGCCGATCCTCTCTCAACGGTCGGAGCGGGGGGAGCGAGGGAAGGCCGCCATCGTCCGGTTTCAGCGCTACGCAGCAAAGCGCTGCGGGGCCGATCCCGCCAAACCGCGCGCTCAGGCGAGGAGGGCCTGGTAGGTCGCGAGGTCGGCCGTGCTGAAACAAACGAAGCGCACCGACCGGACCGACGTCGGCCGCTCGAGAAACCGCCGCACCGTCTCGACCGCGATCCGCGCGGCCGCCGCGATGGGATAGCCGTACGCGCCGGTACTGATGGAAGGAAACGCCACCGAGGTGAGGCCGTGCGTCTCGGCCAACGCCAGCGATTTCTCGTAGCAACTCCATAAGAGGTCAGCCTCCCCCCGACTTCCCCCCTGCCACACCGGCCCCACCGTATGGATCACGTAGGGCGCCGGAAGCCGGAACCCGCGGGTGAGCCGCGCCTCCCCGGTGGGGCAACCGCCGAGCTTCCGGCACGCCTCCAGCAGCTCGGGGCCCGCCGCTCGATGGATCGCGCCGTCCACCCCGCCGCCGCCGAGCAGGCTCGTGTTCGCCGCATTGACGATGGCGTCCACGGTCTGACGGGTGATATCGCCCTGTACGGCCTCGATCGGCATTGCTGGACCCCCACGGAAGCCCCGGATTCGAGAAGCTACCTTCCGCCCCGGTCTGGGCAATTGCATCCTTCAACGGGGAGCGGCGCACGGACTTCCGCGCCATATCGGAGCAGGAGCGCGATGGCAGGACGTGATCTGATCGAGCGAGTCCGCAAAGCGTTGAGTGACCGCTACGAGATCGTGACGGCGATCGGTCGCGGCGGCAACGCGTCGGTGTACGGCGCGTACGACAAGGCCGGCAACAAGGTCGCGGTGAAGGTCCTCCACCCCGAGCTCGCGGTCTCGGTCGCGGCCGACCGGTTCCTGCGCGAGATCCGCTACGCCGGCCGGCTGCACCACCCCCGCATCGCCCCGCTCCTGGACTCCGGAGAAACGGACTACCTGCTCTGGTTCGTGATGCCGTTTCTCCCCGGCGAGTCCCTACGCCAGGCGTTGCAGCGCGAGCGCCGCCTCAGTATCGACTTCGTGGTCCGCACGGGGTGCGAGGTCCTGCAGGCGCTGGGCTATGCCCACGCGCAGGGCGTCGCGCACCGCGACATCAAGCCGGACAACATCCTGCTCTCACCCGACGGCGCGGTGCTCGTCGACTTCGGCATCGCCCGCGCCGTGGCACAGTCGGGGGAGGACCGCATCACGCGGAGCGGCTTCGTGGTGGGAACCGAAGAGTACATGAGCCCCGAGCAGGCCTCCGGCGTCCCCGAGGTGGACAGCCGCACCGACATTTACTCCCTGGGGACCGTGCTCTACGAGGCGATCGCGGGCCGCCCGCCCTTTTCGTCGCCGAGCGCGGCCGCGATCATGGACATGCAGCAGCACCACGCCCCGCCGGAACTGCGCGGGCTCCGTCCCGAGGTCCCGGCACTCCTCTCCACGGTCATCTTGCGCGCGTTGTCCAAGGCGCCGGCGGACCGCTGGCAGACGGCGGCCGACATGGAGCGCGCCTTGACCCCCTTCTCCCTCGCTCCCTAGCGCGCCACCTTTCGCGGCGCCATGACGTCGCCGGCCGACTCCCTGTTCGAACGTCTCACGTCCGCGCTGGCGGACCGCTACGTCCTCGAGCGCGAGCTCGGCCGCGGCGGGATGGCCGCGGTCTTCCTCGCCACCGACGTGCGACTCGGCCGGCAGGTGGCGCTCAAGGTGCTGCCGCCGGAGATCCGGGACAGCCTGGGGGTCGAGCGCTTCCAGCGTGAGGTCCAGCTCGCCGCGCGCCTCACCCACCCCCACATCGTCCCCGTCTTCGAAGCCGGTGAGGCCGACGGCATCGACTACTACGTGATGGGCTATGTGGAAGGGGAGTCGCTGAAGGACAAGCTGGCCCGCGAGGGACCCCTGCCGTTGGACGAAGCACTCCGGCTCACCCGCGAGGTCGGAGAGGCCCTGCAGTACGCCCACGAGCGCGGCATCATCCATCGAGATATCAAGCCGGCCAACATTCTCCTCGCCCACGGCCACGCCCAGGTCGCGGATTTCGGAATCGCCAAGGCGATGGAAGCCTCGGGCTCGGGTCAAACGCTGACGGCGACCGGAATGTCGGTCGGCACGGCCGAATACATGAGTCCCGAGCAGGCCGCGGGAGAGCGGCGCATCGACGCGCGCAGCGACGTGTACGCCCTGGCCTCGCTCCTGTACGAGATGCTCGCCGGGGAACCGCCGTTCACCGGGCCGACCGTGCAGGCGATCGTCGCCCGCGTCATCGCGGATCCGCCGCGCCCCCTGCGGACCATCCGCCCCAACCTCCCTCCCGAGATCGAGGCGGTAGTGAACGCGGGGCTCGCCAAGATGGCGGCGGACCGACCATCGTCGGCCCAGGCGTTCGTCCAGCAGCTCACGGCCCCGCCGACCCAGCGACCGCGGCGGCCCTCGCTTGTGCTGGCGGGGGGAGCCACCTTGCTCGGCGTGGCCGTACTCGCCCTGGTTCTAACCCGGCAACACCATCCTCAGACCCCCGCTCCCGTCACCACTTCGGCCGGGGCGCCCTCCGGCATGCTGCTCGTCCCCGGCGGCACCTATCGAACGGGAGGCGAGATCCGACCGTTGCGCGATGTCGCCCTGGACTCCTTCTATATCGATTCCACCGAGGTGACGGTGCGCGCCTACCAGCTGTATGTGCTGGCCGACTCGACGCGGCGGCGGACCCCGCCCTGGCGCTCGCCCCCCGACCCCGACTGGCCCGTCACCGGCGTGCTCTGGACGGAGGCCCAGCAGTTCTGCGCCTGGCGCATGGGGGGCCGGCTGCCGACCGAAGACCAGTGGGAAGCCGCGGCGCGCGGACCGCAGGGGTGGACCTATCCCTGGGGAAACCTGTGGGAACCCGGCCACGCCAATGCCGGATCGCAGGCAGACTCGCTCACACGAGTGGGGCGGTACCCCAGCGGTCGATCGTTTGTGGGCGCGGTGGACATGATCGGCAACGCCTGGGAGTGGGTGGACGCCACGGAACCCGGCCCCGCCGGCGGCGTCCGGCACATCGCCAAAGGCGGCGCCTTCAATACCAAGGTGCAGTTCGCCAAGGCCGCGTTCCGCTCCGCACTCCCCGACGACCGGTCGATGATCTGGCTGACCGGATTCCGCTGCGCGCGGCCGGTCAGTCGGTAGCGGCCACCGCCGGACCGAAATCGAGATCCAGCGGGTCGATCCGCCGCGCCGCGGAGCTTCGCCGCATCGGCACAGACGGCGCCTCGCTCCACCCCGCGAGCTGCAATACCTCGGCCGTCCGCCGGTTCACTTCGTCGGTTTCCGCCCCTGGGGTCGCGACCCCCGCCGCCAGGTCGAGCCAGGCCGCGGCTTCCTCGAAGGCGTAGCGGGAGACGGCCGCGGCGCTCGCGGCCAGCGCGTGGCGGAAGGCGAGGGCGGACTCGCCGCCGCGTTCCGCGTGCCAGGCGATGTCGCCCGCCACCTCCTGGGACTCCGCCGGGGAGGCAATCGTTTCTAGCGCCAGCGCCACGGCGCGATGCAGCTCCCGCCGCCGCGCCGGTGTCAGTCCCTCGCGCACGACGTCGGCGATCACGGGGTGGGCCGAGCGGTAGAGACCCTGCTCCTCCGTCAGCAACCGGCGCTCGACCAGCGCGTCGGCCAAGGCCGCGGCCCGCAGCCGGGAGATCCCCTGCGTGTGCGAGATCAGCCCCGCGCGGGCGCGCCCCGCGACCGCCACCGTCGCGAGCAGATCGCGCATCTCGTAGGGGAGGTTTTCCACGCGCGCCCAGATCGTCTCGCGCACCGTCGCCGGGAGCTGCAGCCCGGTGAAGCTCCCCGTGTCGGTCGCCGCCGGCCGCCACGACCCCGTGACCGGGTCGAGCGAGAGCAACCCCTGGGCGAACAGGGTCTTGATCAGCTCCATCACATAGAACGGATTGCCGCCCGTCACCTCTTGGAGCCGGCGCGCGAGCCGGCGCCCGCCTCCCGGCGTCGTGATCCGCCCCAGCTCCCGCACGAGATGCCACAGGTCGTCCTCGGACAGCGGGGCGAGCGTGATCACGACCGCGAACGGTTGCGCGTGGAGCACGCGCGCGAGCCGCCCGCTCGGGGCGTCCCGGGGGACGTCTCCCAGCGTCCGGGTCAACACGAGCCCCACCGGCGCATGCTCGATCCGGCGACCCACGAAGTGGAGCAGGGCGCTCGTTTCGGGATCGGACCACTGGAGGTCGTCGATGCACAGCACGAGCGGGCGTTCGGCGGCGAGCGCCAGGAGCAGTTGGACCACCGCTTCGTACAGCCGCCAGCGGTCCCCTACGCCCGCGGGCGCCGGAGGGTCGGGGAGCGCGGGGAAGCGGCGGCGCAGCTCGGGGAGCAGCCGGGCTGCCTCCGCCAGCCATTCCGGATCGGTCCCCGCGATCCCGGGGGCGTCGGCCGCCCCGCGCAGCGCTTCGATGATCGGTCCATAGGGCATCCCGGCGGTGGGGTGATACGCCCGCCCCCGCAGCACCGTGGCGCCCTCGGCCAGCACCCAGTGGAGGAACTCCTCGGCCAGCCGGGTCTTCCCGACGCCCGCGTCGCCCTCGAGCAGCACGACTCGGCCGGTGCCGCGGCCGATCGCGCGCCACGCCTCGCGCAGCCGCTGCCACGCCCCTTCGCGACCCACCAAGCCGGCCTCGAGCACCGGGCCCGTTTCCTCGGATTGCGGCTCCGGCGGTTGCAGCGCCGCGCGGCCGGCATCGGTCTCGAGTCGCGCCGCGAGCGCGGCGAGCCCGCTCCCCGGCTGGACGCCCATTTCACGGATCAAGCGGTCGCGGAAGTCGTGGTAGTGCGCCAGCGCCGCGACCCGATCGCCCGCCAGGTAGCGGCACTCGACCGCGAGCTTCGCCGCCTCCTCCGAGAGCGGATCGGCGGCCGCCCAGCGGTCCGACCACTCGATCGCCTCGCGCCAATGCGAACGCTCCATCGCCTGCCGGGCAAGGCTGCGGAGCGCGTCGCAGAATTCCTGTGTCAGCTGCTGGCGCTTGCGGGCGACCCAGTCGTCGAAGGCGGGGGCGTGCCGCAGCGCGAAGCCCGCGAGAAACCGCGGCACATCGAAGCCCGCGGCGCGGGCCGGATCAGCGCGGCTGGTCTCGAGAAAGAGGTTGGCGTCGCACTGCATCAGGCCGCCGACCCGCAGCTCGACGCTGTGGCGATCGACGTTCAGAGCCTCGCCGCTCACGGCGCGCAGCCGCTTGAGCGTCTGACGCAGGGAGGCCCGGGCCGCGGCCTCACTGGAATCCCCCCACAACAGAGCCGCCAGCTCCTCCCGGGTGTGGCGTCCCGGTTCGAGCGCCAGGAAGGCGAGCAGAGCGAGGGCCTTCGTCCCGCCCCCGCCTTTCGGGGCAGGGCCGGAATCCGAGGTGACGGTGGGAGACCCGAACAGCTGCAGCGTGAGACCCGCCAAGAGCTCCCCAACCCTTTGTGGGGCCGGCAAATGTACCGTCGCATCACGATGCGGCAAGCCGCCTGTCACGCGGATTTCACGCGCCGCCCGCACCTTGATCGCGGGGCCCGGAGAGCGGGCCCGTAAAGGATTCGGACACCGGACCAAGGAGCGGCGTATGGCGACCAACGATCGGATCAGCATCAAACTGACCCCGGAGCAGAGCGAGATGGTGCGCAAGGCGACGGGGAAGAAGGCCGAGGCGCTGGAGTTGACCGTCAGCGAACTGGAAGAGCGGATCGCGCCAATGCAGTTGAATCGCCCGTACAAGTAAGCCGAACGGTCGTACGGGGTTCCACGGTGCCGCGGCTACTCCCTCGCAGCTGCGGCACCGCAGTTTTTCCAGCTTGACACCCCCCCGGGCGGGGTGCCTTTTCAACGCCCATGGATGCCGAAGCGGAGCTGCCGACCGTCCCCACCGAGGAGCTGCGGGAAGAACTGGAGCGGCTGCGGCTGCTCCATGGCATCAGCCAGGAATTCAGCTCCTCGCTCGATTTCGACGAGCTCCTCCCCAAGGTGTTCGACAACGTCCTCTCCGCCGTCGGCGCGCAGGGGGGGTCGATCTGGATCGCCGAGGGCGACGAGCTGCGGTGCCGGCTGGCGCTGGGGGCGGCGAGTCAGAAGCTCGTCGGCACGACGGTGCCGGTGGGAGAGGGATTCGTGGGCGACGTCGCCCGCAAGCAACGGACCACCATCGTCGCCGACGCCATGGCGGACGCCCGCTTCCAGCAGCGGGTCGACCGCTCGAGCACGATGATCACGACGACCGTGATGGCGACCCCGATGGTCGCCAAGGGGATCACGGTCGGCGCCATCCAGGTCACCAACAAGCGCGGCGGCACCGGCATCTTCGACGACCGGGACCGCCAGGTGCTCGAAGGGCTGGCGTCGAGCGCCGCGATCGCCCTGCGCAACGCCCAGCTGCATGCCGCCGAAAAGCGCGCCCGCGACCTCGCGATCCTCCTCGACATCAGCCGGGAGATCACCTCCACCCTGGATTTGGACCGCACGTTGCAGGCGGTCGTGAATCTCGCCTCGCGGGCACTCTCGTTCGACCGGGCCGCGATCGGATTGTTCGGGCCCAGGGGCTGCGAGATCCGGGCGATCGCAGGGCAGGAGACGGTGAACCCCAAGGGCGACGAGGCCCGGGGGCTCGCGGGACGCGGGGCGTGGGCGGTGCAGCGCGGCACGCCGTTCTATCTCAAAGATCGCCTGGCGCCGGCAGGGGAGGCCGACGCGGCCTTCGTGTCCGCGTTCGGTGATGCGCTCGCCACGGAGGAGATCCGCAGCGTCCTCTACCTGCCCTTGACTGACGACCAGGGCGCCGTGGGGGTGCTCCTGTTCGAAGCGCGGGAGCCGGATTTCGCAGGCCCGACGCAGCGCGAGCTCGCGGAGATCCTCGCCAACCAGGCGACCGTGGCGTTGCGCAACGCCGAGCTCTACAACCAGGTGCCGCTCGTCGACGCGCTGGGGGCGATCGCCGCCAGGCGCCGGTCATGGCGGGCGCTCCCCGCCCAGCGCCGCCGCACCTACGTGATCGCGGCGGTCCTGACTCTGGCGGCGGTCACGCTGATCCGCTGGCCGCTTCGCGTGGCCGGTGCCGCGCCCGCGTTCCGCGCCTCCGGCTACGCCGAGGCCCGTACCCTGGTCCCGGGGATCGTCGAGCGCGTGTGGGTGCGCGAGGGCACCGCGGTCGGGCGCGGAGCGGTGCTGGTGCAGCTGCGTGACGCCGAGCTCCGCGCGTCGCGCGACGCCGCCGCCGCGCTCGTGCTCGCCGCGGACCGCGCCGCCGCCGCCGCCGCGGCCCAAGGGAACGCCGGCGAGGAGCGCATCCAGCGCGCCCGCGCCGAAGCGCTGCGCGAGCAGCAGGCGCTGCTCGACGAGCAGCTCACCGCCACGACCGTGCGGGCGCCGGTGAGCGGGGTCGTGCTTACGCCGCGACCGGAAGAACGCCTCGGCGCCTGGCTCGACGCCGGCGACCCGGTCGTCACGATCGGCCGCACCGATACCCTCGAGCTCGACTTCGGCGTACCGCAGCGCGAGGTGACCCGCGTGGCGCTCGGCCAGCGGGTCCATCTCCGGGTGGACGCCCTGCCGCAGCGCACCTTCACGGGTGAGGTCACCTTCCTGGGCGAGCTCCCGACCGGAGGCGCGACGGGGGGCGAGGTGCTGTTTCCCGCCCGGGCGCGCGTTCCGAATCCGGACGGGCTGCTGCGGCCGGGGATGGCCGCGCACGTGAAGGTGCTGACCGCTTCGGCTTCCGTGGCGACGCGCCTGCTGCGCGGCCCGGTACGCTGGCTGCGTCTCGTCTGGTGGAGGATCTGGGCATGAGAGGGTGGTGGGTCATCCTGCTCGGGGCCGTGGCCTGCGGTTCCGAAGCCAAACCCGATGCCGCGCGGACGCCGGCCGCCGATCCGCTGCTCCTGACGGTCGACACCGTCACCATGGATGTCCCGCTCGCGATCCCGGCGCAGCTCTACGTGGAGCACGATGCCCGCGTGTACGCCCGCACCAGCGGCATCGTGGAGTCGGTATACGTCGATCTGGGGACGGGAGTGGCCGAAGGGGATCCGCTCGCCCAGCTCGAGCACGTCGACCAGGAGATCGCGTTCGCGCGGGCGCAGCAGGACTACGCCATCGCCGAGCGCGAGGTCACACGCGCGCGGGACCTCGCCCGGATGGGCGGGATGTCCGCGGCCGATTCCGAGACGGCGGAACTGAACGACCAGCAGGCGGCGCTCGCGCTGCGCCAGGCCAAGCGCAACCTCGACCTGACGCGCATCGTCGCGCCGTTCGCGGGCGTGGTCACGGCGCGCACGGTGCGCCCCCGGCAGCTCGTCGCCTCGGGCGATTCGCTGTTCCGCGTCTCGGCGCTGGGGCCGCTGCGCGTCTCGATCCGGGCGCCGGAAACCGCGGCCGGGATCCGCGTCGGCGGCACGGCGCAGGTGGTGGGCGTGGACGGGACGACCGCGCAAGCGGCGATCATCCGGGGATCCCCGACGATCGATCCCGCGAGCGGCACCCGCGAGTTCCTGCTGCAGCTCACGGGCGGCGGCAGCCTCCGTCCCGGCGCCGCCGTGACCGTACACCTCGGCGCCGAGCGCCGCACGGTGGTGGCGATCCCGCGGGAGGCGATCGCGGAGCAGGGCTACGTGCTCGTCTCGGACGGCGGCCGCACGGTGCTGCGCGCGGTCACGCTCGGTCCGCCCCTGCCGGACGGGCGGATCGAAGTGCTGAGCGGTCTCTCTCCGGGCGAGCGCCTGGTCCGCGGCACCAAGTGACCCACCCCAGGCTGCGGCGGGATCTCGTCGTCGTCGCCCAGGTGTATCGCGGCGAAGAGACCTACATCGTCAAGGACCCGCAGACCCACAAGTATTTTCGTTTCCGGCCGGTGGAAATCGCCGTCATGCAGGAGTTCACCGGCGACCGGTCCCCGGAAACCGTGGCCGCCCTGCTCGCCGAGCAGGGCCTCCCGTTCACCGCCGCCACCGTCGAGGGGTTCGCCCGCAAGTTGTCGCAGCTCGGCCTGCTCGAGCGCACGGTGGCGGAGCGCTCGGTTCTGTTGATGGAGCGGCTGCGGGCCGAGCGGCACCGCCGGCTCAAAGGGACGCATTACACCGGCAGCGTGCTCCGCATGCGCTGGTCCGTGGGCGACCCCGACCGGTTCTTCGACCGCTGGCTCCCGCGCCTGCGGTTCTTCTTCTCCCGGCCTTTCCTCATCCTCTCCGGCGCGCTGTTCGCCGTCTACGCGATCGTGGCGCTGGCGCGTTGGCCGGAGCTGTCGCAGGCGATCGGCAACCTCACGAAGGTCGGCTCCTACACCCTCGGATCCTTCCTGCTGCTCTACGGCACGGCCCTCGCCATCATCTGCGTGCACGAGCTGGGGCACGGCTTTACCTGCAAGTACTTCGGCGGTCAGGTGCACGAGATGGGCGCGATGCTCATCTACTTCCAGCCGGCCTTCTACTGCAATGTTAACGACGCCTGGACGTTCCCCGAGCTGCGGGCCCGGCTCTGGGTCACGGCGGCGGGCTCCTGGATCCAGCTGGTGCTCGCGGGACTCGCCGCCATCGTGTGGTGGCTCGCCGCCCCGGGCACCCTCGTCGCGCAGATCGCGCTCAACGCGGTCCTGATCGGCGGCGTGACCACCATTGTGGCCAACGCGAACCCCCTGATTCCGCTCGATGGGTACTACGCCCTCTCCGACTGGCTCGAGATCCCGAACCTGCGCAGCCGCGCCTTCGGCTACCTCGGCTGGCTCGTGCGCCGCAACGTGCTGCGCCTGGCCCTTCCACCGTTTCCCGCGGACGAGGGTGAGCGACGGGTCTTTCTGATCTACAGTGCGCTCGCCCTCGCGTATTCGACGACCATCCTCGTCCTGGTGCTCGCGGCGGTGCTGGGGTGGGTAAGCCGCACGATGGGCGTGATCGGCGTCATCGCCATCCTCGCCTTCGTCTGGTCTTCGATGGCCGAGAACGCGCGCCTCTGGTGGCAGGCCGTGGCGACGTCGGTGCGGGAGCATCGCGCGGTGTGGCGCCGTCCCGGACCCCTGCGGACGGCCGGGATCGCCGGCGCGGCGCTGATCCTGCTCGGCGCCCTCATTCCATGGCCGATCACCGTGCACGGCGCGTTCGTCGCCCAGCCGCCGCTCGAGGTCGCCCTGACCGCTCCCGATTCCGCGGTGGTCGGCGCCGTGCTGGCCCGCGAAGGGACGATGGTCAACGCCGGCGCGCCGATCCTGCAGCTGCGCAACTTCCGCACCGAGACCGAAGCCATCGATCAGCGCCGGGCCGTCGATTCGCTGGCCCTGCTCGAGCGCGCCGCCCAGGCCAGCGGCCGCGCGGGCCCCGCGGCCCAACTCGGTGCGGAGCGGGCCCAGGCCGAAGCCGCTCGCGACGGCCTCGCGGCCCGGCTCCAGACCTACCAGCTGCGCGCCCCGACGGCGGGCGTCGTCGTCACCCCGCGGCTCGAGGAACGGGCGGGGAGCCCCGTGTACACCGGGGATACCCTGGTGCGCATTCAGGTCGGCGATTCGGTGGAGCTGCGGGTGCGGCTCGAGCCGGCCGGCGCGACGCTCGTCGCGCCCGGGCAGCCCGCGGCGCTCCTGCCCTATAGCGGGGTGGGGGACGCCCGGGAGGCGGTGGTGACCAGCGTATCGCAGACATCAGCGGTGAGCGGCCAGACCGACGGCATCGAAGCCCGGTTGCGCGTGGCCGCGTCTCCGGTGTTCCGGCCGGGCGTCACGGGCGAGGTGAAGATCGCCGTGCGACGCTCGAACGTCTGGGGCGCCCTCTGGTGGGCGCTGCGGAAGCATGTGCGGAGCGATCTGTTGCTGTGAGGGACAGTGGAGAACAGTCGAAGGCGCTCGCAGTGAGGCGTGTCCGCCGAACGCCTGCCGCGCCTCCCGTTCTGATGGTCCGGCCATTCGAGAATCGCTCCCCCGACAGTGCCGATGCCTACCTCCCGGCACGGGGGAGATCATCGGCACCTCGCGACTCGACTGGTCCTCGACACGCTTCGCTCAGCTCCCCGAAACGCTGGCCGTGCGAATCCTCGGGACGATGGGGATCCGCGCTCCAGCCATCGGTTTCGGGCGCTGCTCGCTGCAACGCGGCATTGAGGCGCTCATCGATTAGAGTTCCTGCTACGATGCGCCGCCACGGACTTCGTTCCGCATTCCGCATTCCGCACTCCGCGCTGGTCTTGGCGCTCGCGGCCTGCCAGCCCCAGTCCACCCGGCTCCTGCTTCTCGATCTGCGGCTCACGCATCCCGCCGCGCTCGCCTGGACCGCCCGGCCGTGGAACGACGCCGGCTACTCGGTCGAATACCGCCGCTACTTCCCCCACCTGACCCGCGCCGACCTCGACCGCTATCGCGCCGTGATCGTCCTGGGCGGCACGACCCCCGAATCCCCTTCCGACGCCCTCACTACAGGCGACGTCGTGGTCCTGACCGAATGGCTGCTCCGCGACGGAGTGGTCGTGCTCGGCGCGCCGAACGGCGCCAGTGGATCGCTCGACCGCTGGACCATGAACCAGTGGCTCGCTTGGATCGGAGCGGGAATCACCATCGGATCGGGAGCCCGCGACTCCGCCGAGACTGCGCTCGCGCTGCCGGTCCGGGAGACCGACATCCGGGAAGTAGGCTTCGATCCGTTTCCCGCGGGGGACTACGCGGCGCTGCGCGTCGCGCTGCGGGCCCAGGTGATCGCGCGCGCGGCCCGACGGGAGCCGATCGTCGCCGCGCGCCGCGTCGGCGACGGGCTCGTCATCGTCCTCTCGCGCTCCACCCTGGACGCCCTCGCGACCACGGATCAAGCGGCGGCCCCCACCGAACCCGCCTACGACGAAACCCGCGCCTTTCTCGTCGCCCTGGCCCGATGGACCCGACGCCCCGCGGAATGGGCCCGCGTCCCCCCCGCGGCGCCGCGGGCCCCGCTCCACCTCGAGGGCGGCGCCCCGGGCGCCGTGCCGGTCGCCGCTCGCGCCCCGCTCGACGCGCCACCCCGGGGGGTCGGTCCGGAAGTCGTCCCGGGGCGCCTCGCGCCGCAACGAGTGCCGACGGCGGCGGCGCTCCCCGCGTGGGCGGCCCGCCAGGGCTTCCGCGCCTTCGCGGGGGATTTCCCCTGGCTCGATCACCGCGTCGCGGCGTCCGCGCGCGCGGCCCACCTCGACACGCTCGCCGATTTCCTGGAGGCGGGTGCGTTCAACGTGCTGCTCACCAACGCGCACGGGATGGCGCTCGTCGATTCCAGTCATTGGTCGCGCTGGGACCGCGATGCCACGCGCGCCGACTGGGAGCAGACCGCCGACCGCCTCGACGCCACGAGCGTGCGCTGGATTCCCACGCTCACGGTGCGCGACTACGCCGCCGACTCCGGGTACGCCTGCCCCCTCGATCCGCGACTGTGGGACGACGTGCTGGTCCCGGCGCTGCGCGCGCTCGACCGGCTGGCCGCGAGTCACGCCGACCTCATCCCCGCGATCGGCGTGGACGTGAGCGGCACGCCGTGGGCCGGAGCCGCGTTCTGCGACGCGGCGTGGACGGCCGCGCTCCGCGAGATGGTCGCCGATTCCGGTTTCCTTCGCGACCGCGCCGACCGCCTCGCCGCCATCCCGCCCACGGAGCGTTACGACTCGTTGCTGGCCGGCGGCCTGCTCGCGCGCTACGACGCGGCCCTCGGTCGGGTCGTGAGCCGCCGCGCGGCGACGCTCCGAACCGACGCGCGCCGCGCCCGCCCCGATCTGCTCTTCGCGATCGTGACCGACCGCCCGGCGGTAGACTGGTTCGTCCGCGGCCTGACCGCCGCCTTGGGCGAAGGGGCTCGGCCCGCGATCGCCTTCGGCCCCGACGACGGTCTGCCCTTGGCGGCCGAGGCGCTCCGGGTCGTGCGCCTGGAGCCGGGGCGCTTCGCCCGCCTCGACCCTTCACTCTCCCGCCGGGTGTTCCGTGACCGGGACGGCTTCTGGATCGGGCCCGCGGAAGCCCTGCCTGCCGGGGCCGAGCTGGACCTGGTCCACCAGCTGCGGCGCTTTGCCAAGGACCGCTGACGCCGCTAGCTTTCCCCATCAGGAGAAGGGTGGGGCGGGATGATCGCGGCGCGCCGGAGGGATGGGCGCGTTGAGGAAAGTCCGAGCTCCGCAGGGCAGACTGCCAGGTAACGCCTGGGCGCCGCAAGGCGACGGACAGGGCCACAGAAAACAGACCGCCCGGCATCCCCGGGTAAGGGTGAAATGGTGGGGTAAGAGCCCACCGCGCGGCCGGCAACGGACGCGGCACGGTAACCCCCAGTCGGAGCAAGGCCAAGTAAGCAGCGAGACCCGGCCCGGGTCGCTGGAGCTGCGGGTAGGCCGCGTGAGGTGGCTGGCGACAGTCATCCCAGAGAGATGATCATCTGATCGCGCGAGCGGTCAAACAGAACTCGGCTTATGGCCCCACCCATCTCCTCACCATGACGAGCAAGCCCTATCCCGCCCACTGGGAGCGCGTGGCGGACCTGCGCGTGTTCCGCACCACCCCCGATGCATGGCAAAAACTCATTGCTTGGCGCGCCGAGATGGGGAAGCGCGGCTGGAAGCTGCTGCGCGTCACGCAGGAGGGGCCGGAGTTGGTCGCGGTGTTCGGCCGCACCAAGCAGGATCGCTCAGCCACCTGAGGAGTGTCATGACCCTACGTCCCGCCGCCGTCGCCCTCGCCCTCGCGTCCTGCGCGGCCCCGTCTACGACCAGTACCGCCCCCGCTCCGAAAGCCGCCCCCGCGCCCGTCCCGGCCGCCGCGCCGGAGGCAGCGCGGCTCGTTCCCGGTCCGGCGCATTACCTGCTGCACACCCGTATCCACATCGAGCAGAACTTCACCGGCCTGCCGCCGGTGACCGAGCTGGGGTACGGCATCTACCTGTCCACAGGCGTGACCGGTACGGCGGATTCGAGCGGTCGGCCGATGACCTTCACTATCGACTCGATCATTCCTGACTCCGGACTCACCCTGCCGCCGGGGATGCCCCTCGCCGCGGCCCGCGGCTACCGGCTGGTGGGCCGCGTGACGCCCATCGGCGAATTCGTGAGCGGCGTCCCCTCGGACTCGGGCGTCGCCCAGAGTCTGGGACAACTGCTGCCCAGGTTCCGTAACTTCTATCCCCGCCTCCCCAAGCGGCAGGTGAAGCCGGGCGACACCTGGAGCGACACCACCAGCGCCACCGACGCGACGAGCGGTGGCTCGATCACCACCAAGTCGATCAGCCGTCGCACCGCCGCTCCCTGGGCGACGAGGAACGGGGCGCGCGCGCTCCCGATCACGGTCGCGTCGACGTTCGATTTCAGCGGGACCGGGGACGGCGGTGGCTTCCCCTTCTCGATCGAAGGCTCAGGAGCCGGGATCGGGACCCAGTACCTGGGCGCCGACGGGCGCTACCTGGGCGCCGAGTCCCGTGATTCCTCCAGCCTGACCCTGATTCTCCCCAGCCAGGGGGCCACCATCCCCCGGCGCCAGATCGCGCAAACGACGCTGACCCTGCTCGGTCAGTGAGCCGCGCCCCGCTCGGGACGCGTACGGGCGCCGCGCTGGCGTTCGCCCTGGCCGCGCTCGCCGCCGCGCCGCGCCTCGCGGCGCAAATCGCCGAGAATCGCAGCGTCGCCTACTTGACGCCGAGCGACGCCGCCGACGGCCGAGCGCTCTGGCTCAACCCCGCGGGGCTCGCCGCCCGCCCCGAAGCGTCGATCTACGCGCACTTCTCCGTCCGGGATCCGGGGGCGCAGGGGCAGCTCGGCCAGATCACGGCAGGTTTCAACGCCCGCGGCCTGTCGTTCGGGTATCAGGGCGACGAGTTCGGCGGCGGCCAGTCGGGGCGGACCTACCGCATCGGCTTTGGCACGTCGGCCAAGGGGCTGGCTCTGGGACTCGCCTTCTCGATGTATCGCGTCGACACGAAGGGCACGGGGTGGGACGTCGGCGGGCGCTACGAGATCTCCTCCCCCCTTACGCTCGCCCTGGTCGTGCGCAACGTGGGGCAACCCCTCGTACGTGGCCTGCCCCTGCACGTACAGACCGTCCCCGCCGCGACGCTGGCGCTCGCCGACCACCATGTGGTCTTCTCCGGAGTCGCGACGTTCACCGAAGACGACGCCTTCGCGGGCTACACGATCTCGGCCGGGGGGAGCTTCCGCCTCGGCGTCCCGCTCGGCGCCCTGGCGCGCCTCGACCTGAACCGGGACTTCGAGCGCTCGCGTGTCACCTTCGGGGTAACGGTGGGGGTGCAGAATCTGGTCGGATTGCTCGCGACGACGCCCGGCGACGTGTCGAGGATCAGCACCGCCGACATCTACGGCGTCGTCAGCCGCATCGCCACGAAGAGCAAAGCCGGCCCCTAGGGCCGGCGGCGGATCTGGATCGGCGGGCCCGACTGGGTCCCCACACTGAACCCCGGGCCTCGCACCGAATCGGCGGGGAGCAGCGACTGCACATGCCCCGCCAGCTCCCAGGTCCCGCGCAGCGGCAGCTCGGGGTACACCGTGTCCCTGCCGCCCCCGACCGTGAGCAGAAACCGCGTGTTCAGTCCTTCCTTCAGATCCAGATCGAAGCTGTAGGCAACGCTGTCGCGCCCGTAGCCCCGCACGCGGTGCGGCGAGACCACCGCCACGCGGTATCGCGACACGACGAGCAGGATCGAGTCTTCATAGCCGCCGGGCGCGAAGGCGAGCTCCACGGTGTCCCCGCGCGCGATGGCGCGCCGATCGGTGAGGGCGCGGGTGAGACTATCGGGGACCGGAGCGATCACCAGCACGGCGGCCGGCCGGCTCACCACGTACCAGAACACGGCGAGGCCCCCCGCGGCGAATGCCGCCGCGATGAGACACCCCGCCATCCCGAGGCCCACGACCCAGCGCAGCGTGCGCGCGAACCAGGAGCTTTTCACCTGCAGCGTATTGCGGGCTGCGGTCGGCAGGGCCGCGACCAGCGCCTGGCTCACCTCCGCCGCCGTCTGGTAGCGCGCCGCCGGGTCCTTGGCGAGCATGCGGTCGAGCACGAAGCTGAATTCCCGCGGCACGTCGGAGCGCAGGTCGCGGATCGGGACCGCAGTGGCCGTGAGCTGCTTCGCGAGGATCGACGCCGAAGACTGGCCGTCGAACGGGGGATGCCCCGAGAGCATCTGGTAGAGGACGATGCCGAGCGAGTAGATGTCGGAGCGTCCGTCCACCGTCTCGCCCGCCGCCTGTTCGGGACTCATGTACTGCGGCGTCCCGATGATCATCCCTTCGGTCGTGAGCTGGGCGGCGCTCGCCGCCTGGGCCGCCTTGGCGATCCCGAAGTCGGTCACGAAGACGTGACCGCGGTGGTCGAGCAGGATGTTGTCCGGCTTGACGTCGCGATGGACCACGCCTTCGCTGTGGGCGTAGTGCAGGGCGTCCGCCACCTGGCGCGCCACCCGCGCCGCGTCGCCGACCGACAAGCGCCCGTGCGTGGCCACGAGCTGGCGCAAACTCGGGCCGTCCACGCACCGCATCACGATGTAGAGGAGTCCGTCCTGCGGATCGGCGTCGACCTGATAGATGGGAACGATGTTCGGATGCTCGAGGCGGGCGATCGTCTGCGCTTCCCGGACGAAGCGCTCGGAGAGCGTGGGCGAGGGCGCGCCTTGCACGTCCAGGACCTTGATCGCCAAGTCGCGGCGCAGCACCTCGTCCCGGGCGCGGAACACCACGGCGAACCCGCCCTGCCCGAGCAAGGACCCGACGGTAAATTGTTTCCCCAGGGTGGTTTGCAGGCGCTGCTGGAGGCCGGCGATGTCCATGGTGGGCGCCAAAGCTAGGAATGGGACGCGCGTGGCGCTAGGGATCGGTGCCGCGATCGTGGTGTGGCTGTTCGGCGTGTGGCCGCCGCCCGTGTGGTGGCGCGATCACTGGCCGCGCCAGACGGCGATGATGCGCCAGCACGCTGACACACTGCGGCCCGCGTACCGTCACGCCGCCCTTTCGGAGATCGCCCCGGTCGTGCAGCGCATGGTGATCATCGGCGAGGACTCCCGCTTCCGCACCCATCATGGGCTCGACTTCGACGAGATCGCGGACGCGCTGGGGTTGACGCGTGGCGCCGGTTTCGGCGCCACCGTCCGCGCCGTGTGGCGTCACCGCGACCGGCTGCGCGGCGCCAGCACCATCACGCAGCAGCTCGCCAAGAATTTCTATCTCTCCTCGTCGCGGAATCCGCTGCGCAAGCTCAAGGAAGCCGTCACGGCCCTGCGGTTCGAAGTGGTACTCCCCAAGGACCGCATCATGGAGCTGTACCTGAACGTCGTCGAGCTGGGCCCCGGCGTGTGGGGAGTCCCCGCCGCCAGCCGGACGTACTTCGGGATCGCGCCCGGCGCGCTCGCGCCGGAGCAGGCGGCGGCGCTCGCCGCGACCCTCCCACACCCCCTCACCTCCAATCCCGGCTTTCGGCCGGACCGCATGCTGCGGCGCCGAGATCTGATTCTCGCCCGGTTCCAGGGTGTGCCGGTCTTTATCCCCCCCGACGAAGGCGTAGACACCCTGCTCGTGCCGCCAATCGCACCGCCCGAGATCTCCCCGGCGCTGGATTCGCTCATCCGTGCGGACGGGGGCGTGGCTCCCGCGCGCCCCGCGCCCCCGCCCGAAGACACCACGGGGCGGCAGGTCACGCATCCGTGACCGGCCGCCCCGTCGGCGCCGCTGTTGTTCGCGGCGCTCAGTCCACCAGTCGCAGCGGCATCACCAGCGCCATATAGCTCGCGGGATCGTCCCACCCCACGGGCTCGATCGTCGCGGCGCGCTCGGGCGCCTTGAAGGTGAACCGGACTTCGTCGGTCGGCATGTACTTCAGGATCTCGAGGAGATAGGCGGCGTTGAAGCCGATCTCCAGCGGCTCCCCTTCGTAGGTGACGGCGAGCTCGTCCTGCGCCTCGCCGAGATCGGGGGTCTGCACGGAGAACTTCACCGCGCCGCCGGAGAAGGCGAGTCGGATCCGGTGGGTCTGATCGCTCGCGACGACGCTCATCCGCCGCAACGCTCCGGTCATAGCCGTCTTGTCCACGGTCGCGGACTTGTCGTTCTCCCGGGGAATCACCTGCTCGTAGTTGGGATAGGGCCCTTCGATCAGGCGCGAGTACACGAGCTTGCCCGCGGAGCGGAACCCGATGTGGTTGTCGCTTTTCGCGACCTCGAGCGCCTCGTCCGCGCCGAACAGGCGGCGGATCTGCTCCAGCGCCTTGGGGGGAACGATCAGGTCGGCGTTCGATCCGCCGCTCGCCGGGACGTCCATCTTGGCGAGCCGATGACCGTTCGTGGCCACCATCCGCATCCGGTCGGGGCGCAGCTCCCAGAGCACGCCGTTCAGGATCGGGCGGCTCTCTTCCGTGGAGGCCGCGAACGCGACGTGTCCGACCAGCTTGTGGACCACGCTCGCCGCCGCCTTCCAGGCCTTGTCGAACTTCACCGCCGGGAAGGAGGGGAACTCCTCGCGCGGCAGCCCCAGCAGCTTGAACCGCGACCGTCCGCATTCGATCGCGACCCGCTGCTCGCCGGCCCCGGTAATCCGGATCGCGGCGGGCGGCAGCTCCCGCGCGATGTCGGCCAGCTTCTTGGCGGGAAGGGTGATCGCGCCTTCGGCATCGACCTCAGCGGCGACGGTCGTGCTCACCGCGATGTCCAGGTCGGTCCCGGAGAGCCGCAACCCCTGCTTGGTCGCCTCCACCAGCACATTCGACAACACGGGAAGCGTCGTCTTGGCGGGAATCGCCGCCGTCACGGCGTTGAGGCCTTCCTGAAGCTGCTCGCGGGTGATGGTGAACTTCATCCCCTGATGTTCCTTCCCATATGGAAAGTATTCTACTGCTCTTCGGTAATAAAAATACTAGTAGTAGTAGTCGTGTCCGGGGAAATGTTGGAGAACCGGGTAACCCTCACGACTACAATCAGCTGTCGCACCGGCATGATGTTGGAGCACTGTGTGGCGTGTGGGCCCGTTGTGGATGGGTGACGGTTCTCCCCATGCCTTCGACGTTTCCCCAACGCGGTCCGCCCCGAATGTGGGCTACAGTGCGGACAACTCCTGCCGCGCCATCTCGATCCGCTCCTTGAAGGTGCGGTCCCGCATCATCTGTCGCTCCACTTTGTCGACGCTGTGGATCACCGTCGAGTGATCGCGGCCGCCGAACGCCTGCCCGATTTCGACCAGCTGCATCCCCAGCATGTCCCGCGCGAGGTACATCGCCACCTGGCGGGGAATCGTCAGGGTCTTGGTGCGGGCCTTGGAGCGCAAGCCCTCGGGAGTGACGCCCCAGCGCCGGGCCACTACCTCCTGGACCCGGTCGATGCTCGGGATGGCGTGGCCGCCGGCGCCGCCCGCGTCTTCGCCCTGGCGGATCTTGTCGGCCAGGGCTTCCCGGGCGAGGTCGATCGTGACCTCGCGGTTCTTGAGCGAGGCGAAGAGCAGCAGCTTGATGATGCACCCTTCGAGCTCGCGCACGCTCGAGCGGATGTGCTCGGCGATGAACCGGAGCACGTCGTCGGGGATCGTCAGCTCCAGGTGGTCCTGGTGCGCCTTCTTGCGCAGGATGGCGATGCGGTGCTCGAGATCGGGTTGGCCGATGTCGGCCACCATCCCCCACTCGAACCGCGAGATCAGCCGGTCCTCGAGCCCCGGGATCTCCTTGGGGGGTCGATCCGAGGTGAGGACCATCTGTTTGCGGCCCTCGAACAACGCGTTGAAGGTGTGGAAGAACTCATCCTGGGTCATTTCCTTGCCTTCCAGGAAATGCACGTCGTCGACCAGGAGGAGATCGATGTCGGTCCGGTAGCGCTTGCGGAACTCCGGCATCGTGCGGGCCTGGATGCTCTCGATCACGTCGTTGATGAACTGCTCGGCGCCGACGTAGAGCACCTGGGTTTCCGGATTGCGGCGCAGCACCGCGTGGGCGATCGCCTGCATCAGGTGCGTCTTGCCGAGGCCGGTGGCGCCGTAAATGAAGAGCGGGTTGTAGGTACGTCCGGGCGCCTCCGCCACGGCGTGCGCCGCCGCCGCCGCCAGCTCGTTCGACTTGCCGACGACGAACGTCTCGAACGTGTAGCGCTCGTTGAGCGGCGTGTTGGCGGCCGCCGCCGCCGCCGCGGCCGGGGGCCGCGGGGCCACGAAGAAGTCCATCTGCGGGCGCTGCTGGCGGTCCTCCTGCACGCGGAAGACGACGGTCAGCGGCCGCCCGAACACGCGCTCGGCTGCGCGCGCCAGGACCGGCGAGTGCTTGGTCTCGTTCCATTCGGCGGCGAACTGATCGGGAGCGCCCAGCACCAGCTGGCGCTCGTCGAGCACGAGTGGGACCGACGGCTCGAGCCAGGTCCGCACCGTTGCGTCCGACAATTCCCGTCGCGTCTCGTCGAGGAGACGCTTCCACGCTTCTTTGGCTGACTGCTCCATCAGCGGCACGTAAGAGGTAGGACGTTCAGCAAGGGCGGGGCGAAACTACGGGCCCTATGTGGAAAAGTCAACCTTGAACGGGAGCCACTGCCCGGGTAGGTTTCCGCGCTCGACGAGAGGAAATTTATGGGAAAGCCGAGTTACCGCCCGCGCAATCGCCGTCGCATCAACAAGCACGGGTTCCGCGCGCGGATGCAGGATAAGTGGGGTCGCGCCACGCTGTCCCGCCGCCGCAAGAAGGGGCGCAAGCGCCTCACCGTGAAACTGCCCACCAAGCACCGGAGCCGCTGACGGGAAAGGGCGAATGGTTCCCGCGCCGCGCACGTCTCTCGCGCGGGACGGATCTCATCGCCTGCTGGCAGGAAGGACACCGGTTGCGGCTGCCGCATCTCGAAATCGCCTGGTGCACCAATCACGCGGGGCACCCGCGGACGGGAACGATCGTTCCCCGGCACCAGCAGACCGCTGTGGCCCGCAATCGTTTGCGCCGCCGGCTCCGGGAAATCCTGCGCCGTGACGTCCTGCCCACCCTGCCTCCGGTCGATCTCGTCGTCCGGCCCCGGCGCGGGGCCTACGCCGCTGTCTTTGCAGTCCTGCGTGCCGAAATGACCGAAGCGACCCGGCGGATCGCGTGAATCCGCTGCGCTGGCCGCGACTCTTCGTCATGGCCTTGATCCGCGGCTATCAGCTGACACTGTCACATGTGATGTTCACGCAGTGTCGCTACACGCCGTCTTGCTCCCATTACACCTACCAGGCCGTCGAGCGCTACGGCGCGCTCAAGGGAAGCTGGCTTGGGGTGAAACGCATCCTGCGGTGTCACCCGTTTCATCCCGGTGGCTACGACCCGGTGCCCTGAGTCATGGACCGACGCTTCATTCTCGCCATTGTGTTGGCGCTCGCGGTGTTCATCATCCCGACCATCTTGTTTCCCCCCAAGCCCGCGCCCCGCCCCGGGCGGTCGGGCGGACCGGCGGAGAGTACGGCCGCAGCCTCAGCGCAACCGGAGTCCACTGGACCTGCCGCCGCTGGAAGACCGCCTGCGCGCCTGACCGCCCGTCCGCCCGTCCGGCTGACCGCCATCGCCGAAACCGTCTGGGTGTCGAGCTCCCTCTACCGGTTCGGCTTCTCCACGCGGGGCGCCCAGCTCGTGGCCGTCGAGCTCGCGCAGTACAAGTCCTTCTCCTCGGGAGACGCGGGCGCCCGGGTTCAGCTGGTGCGGTCCGGGAGTCCCTGGCTCGGCGGTCGCCTGACGATCGGCGGCGACACCCTGGTGCTCGACACGCTCACTTTCTTCCCGAACGCCGCCGCGGTGCAGGTGAGCCCCGGGGGGGCCACTTTGACCTTCACGGCGGGTGCCACGAGCCTGACGTACCGGTTCACGGCCGACGACTATCGCATCGCCGTCGAAGGGCACGCGGGGGCGCACGCCCAGGGCGGAGTGCTGGCACTCTCGCTCGGCGACGGGCTGCGCTCGGTGGAAGCCGACTCCCAGGTCGACTACCGCGAGTACGCGGTCGTGACCAAAGCCGGGAAGACCGAGAAGACCCGGTTCTCCTCCGTAGATCCCGGTCAGCGACAGGTGCTGGACGGGCCGTTCGACTGGGTCGCGGTCAAGTCGCGCTATTTCTTCGCGGCGGTGCTGGCGATCACGGACACGAGCGAGCGCTTCGCAGGGGCGATTCTCACCGGGGGGGCGCGAGCCGGGAAAATCGCGACGACGACCGGGGTCGCCGTCACGCTCCCGGTGCCGGCCGCGGGGACCTTCCATTACGACGTCTATGCCGGCCCCTTCGAGCACCGTCGGCTCACCGCCCTGGGACACGGGCTGGACGACGCCAATCCCTATGGGTGGTCCTTCTTCCGCCCCATTATCCACCCCGTTTCGATCCTGGTGGTGGACATCCTCTTTGCCATGCATGATCGCCTGGCCCTGGGCTACGGGTGGGTCCTCATCGTCTTCGGGATCGTGGTGCGCCTGGCGCTGTGGTATCCGCAGCAGAAGGCGATGGAGTCGCAGATGCGGATGCAGGCGGTGCAGCCGCTGCTGAAGGAAGCGCAGGACCGCTACAAGAACGAGCCGGAGCGGCTGCAGCGCGAGATGATGCGCCTGTACAAGGAGCACAACGTGAACCCGTTCGGCGGCTGCCTGCCGATGCTGCTGCCGATGCCCGTGCTGTTCGCGCTGTTCTTCGTGTTCTCGAACACCATCGAATTCCGCGGCGTGCCGTTCCTGTGGCTGCCGGATCTGTCCCGGCACGACCCCTATTTCATCATTCCGATCGTGATGGGACTGTCGATGTACGCGGTCTCGCGGATCGGGCAGATCGGGCTGCCGCCCAACCCGCAGATGCAGACGATGACCTACATCATGCCGGGGATGATGACGTTCCTGTTCCTGCGGTTTTCGTCGGGCCTGAATCTGTACTACGCCGTGCAGAATCTCGTGTCGATCCCGCAGCAATGGATCATCGCCAAGCGCCGGCTGCGCCAGCAGGGGAAGGCGCCCGGCAAGTAGCGCGGGACGACGCGGAGCCGTGCTCTCCGATCCCATCGTCGCTCTCGCCACGCCGCCCGGCCGCGGCGCCCTCGCGCTGGTCCGGCTGTCGGGCACGGGCGTGCTGACCCTCGCCGCGCGGGTGCTCGATCCTTGGCAGCCCGATCCGCCGCGGACGGTGCACCGGGTCACGGTGCGTCATCCGGGCAGCGGCGAGGCGATCGACGCCGCGATGGCGGTCTGCTTTCCCGCTCCGCATTCCTACACGGGGGAAGACACGGTCGAGATCACGACCCACGGGGGGCTCGTCGCCCCGGCCGAGGTCGTGGCGGCGTGTGTGGCGGCCGGCGCCCGGGTCGCCGAGCCGGGCGAGTTCACCCGCCGCGCCGTGGCGAACGGCAAGATGGACCTGTTGCAGGCCGAGGCGACCCTTGACCTGATCGACGCGGGCACCGCGGCGCAGCGACGCGCGGCGTTGCGCCAGCTCGACCGCGGCCTTTCCACCCGGCTTACGGCGCTGCGCGCGGAGCTGCTGCAGCTCGAGGCGCTCATCGCCTACGACATCGACTTTCCCGAAGAGGACGAAGGCCCCGTCACCGGGCCCCGGGTCGAGGCCGCTTGGCGAACGGTGCGGGACCGGCTCGAGGCCCTGCGGCGCACGGCGCCGGAAGGCGAGCGGCTCCGGGCCGGGGCGCTCTGCGTCATCGCCGGGCGGCCCAACGCGGGGAAATCGTCGCTCTTCAACGCGCTGCTCGGGCTCGAGCGCGCGATCGTGACCGAAATCCCCGGGACCACGCGGGACGCGATCGAGGCGGCGGTGGTGATCGAGGGGCTGCCGTTCCGCCTCGTGGACACCGCGGGGCTGCGCGACAGCGACGACCGCCTGGAACGTCTGGGGATCGAAGTGAGCCAGCGGTATCTCGCCGGGGCCGATCTGGTGCTGTTCTGCGAGGACGACGACGGTCCGGCGGCGGCCCGCACGCGGGCGGCGTTTCTCGCCGAGTGCCGGTCCCCCGTGGTTCATGCCCGAACCAAGGCCGACCTGGGAGGTGTCTCCGCGGCGGCCGACGTCGTCCCAGTCTCCGCGGTGACGGGCGCGGGGCTCGACGCGTTGAAGCGCCGGCTCGCGGGCGCGGCGTTCGGGCGGCTGCTCGCGGGGGAGGACGGGGAGCCCCTCGTCACGCGGGAGCGTCACCGCCTGGCGCTCGACCACGCGCTCGCCGAAGTCGACGCCTTCCGCGCGGCGCGTGTCGCCGGCGTCGACGCCGCCGCCGCCGCGACGCACCTGCAGGCGGCGGCCGGGGCGCTGGACGCGCTGATCGGCGTCGTCACGCCGGACGACGTCCTCGATCGGGTGTTCGCGGCGTTCTGTGTCGGGAAGTAGCGGAGCGGTACGGCCTGGGTTACCCCCAGCCCAGCTCCTCGCGGTAGATCGCCGACTGGCCGAAGTTCTCTTCCACCTCGAGCTGGATGCTGCGGAGGTGCTTCGCCCCCGCGGCGCGTAATTCGTCGCGCACCCGCCCCGCCAGGTATTCCGCCAGCATTTCCACCGTTGTGTTGGGAATCGGCAGCTGGACGCAGTCGGTGGCGGGAAAGGTGTAACGGGGCTGTCCAGCGACGGCCACCGTGACCGTCTGCCCCTCCTGGCGTACCTCGATCGTCGGATTGGACTGGGGGAGCAAGACCCGGTGATCGAGCTCGGCGGTGAGCCGTCGCAGCAGCTTCTTCAGGGCGACGAAATCGTAGACGAACCAGGCCTCGGGCTCGAGCCCGCCCTCGATCACCACCCCGGCCCGGTAGTTATGCCCGTGCAGCGCCTCGCAACGGTGCCCGGGGAGCGAGATGAAGTGCGCCGCCGCGAAGACCTGATCGTCCCGGGAGACGGAAACCCGGAAGCGGCCGCGAGTAGTGGACATGGTGGGAGAAGATAACGGCTAGACCGGGGGCCGCTCCTGCCCCGTCGCGAGGCGCCACACCTCGTCCGCCAGCCATTCCAGGCGCTCCTGCGCGTATTCGAGCTCGGTAGTGGTCATCGTGGTGGCCTGGCGGGCGATCACCCTCGCGTGCTCCACCAGCTCGTCGAGCACCTCGCGCAGCGAGGCGTTCTGACGGCGTTCCATCGACGCGCGCTTCTTCATGCGGTCTGCATCCCCTGATGACGGGATTCGGCCTGCTGGAACTCGGTGGCCGCGGCGCGCACCGCGGCGGCGATCCCCTGTTCCGCCACGAGACTCTCGACGAGGCGCGCCCCGAGGTAATAGCCGGCGCGTTCGGGGAGCACTTTTCCCGCCGCCAGCCTGGCCGTGGCGCTCATGCCGCCGGAGAGGTACTTGAGCCGCAGCCCCAGGCCGGCCTCGTCGATCTCCGGCGCCACCGCCCGGCGCAGGAACGTGTCCAGCTCCCTCAGCCGCCGGTACTGCCGCCGCGAATACCCGAAGTACTCCCAAGGCTCGAATCCGGGCGCCACCGTCTGCGCGGCGGCTACGGCCACCCCCTCGTTCACCAGCAGCTCCCGCAACGTCGCCCGGCTGCCGGTGTCCCAGTAGTCGTAGTGGCCTCCGGCTTCCGCCACGTAGCGCTTCAGGTCCGCGCGGCTCGAGGGAGCCGTGTAGCGGACCGCGTGGGCCACCTCGTGGGCGATCCAGAGGGGTAGAAGGTGGGGTGCCAGGCCGAGGCCGCCGGTCACGGGATTGGCACGGCCCGTAAAGTGCTCAAGGCAGACGAAGGCCGCCCCCCGACCGCCCACCACCAGCTCCCCCGCGTTCGCCGCCCCCACTCCCACAATGACGTAGAGGTCGACGGGGCAATCCGCTTCGAGCGCCTGGCGCGACCGGGTCAGGGCGTCGTCGGTGATCCGGGCGATGTCGACGTCGTCCAGGAGTCGGCGCAGGTCGCTGCGGTCGGCGCGCAGGGCATCCGTGATCACCTGCGCCGCGTGCGGGGAATCGAGATCCAGGACGTAGTTGTGCCAGTAGCTCGCGAGAATGGGGGCGTGGCGTTCGAGGTAGCTGTGGTACGCCGCGACCGGGTCGGGCGCGGTAAGGCAGGCGAGAAACTCCGGAACCAGGTCGACGAGCATGTCGCGGGCCGTCCCAATTTGGGAATCCGGCCGCGCGCAAACAAGCCTCGACTAGCGCAGGGTGATCTTCAGCTCGCGGGTCACGACCTTGACATTCGTGTGCAGGTCGGTCACCGCCACGACCACCGTATACCGTCCGGCGCGCAGCCGCTCGGGCGCCACCACGAGCTGCTCCCGCACCGCCGGGCGCGCCGGCGCTTCGCGGGTGAACTCGAAGCGCACCGCCGGGCCGGGACCATTGAAGCGGTACTGCACGAGGTAGCGGACCACCCCGCCGGGACCGGCGGAGAGTCCGTACACTTCTTCGTAGGTCGCGAGCGCGTGGTCCGCGGGGAACGTGAGATCCCCCGGCATCCGGGCGAGCGTCTGCGCCCGATCGAGGAAGGCGTCCCCCGCGGCGATGACGAGGCTCGAGACGCCGAGGACCGCGGGAGAAAAGTCGGGGAGCCGCACCCGCTCGCGGATGCGCCCGACCGCGCCGCCGGAATCGATGTCCAGCCCCAGGCGGTACGGCCCCGGCGGCGCGGCGAGGTGCAGCAGCCCCGAGCCCGCCGCGCGGGCCACTTCGTTCTCGTTCAGCGTGTCCCACAGCACGGCGGCCGCCGACTCCGGCACGGTCCGGACATACAGGTCGGTGGAGCGCGGTGCGTCGCCCGCGAAGTATGCGCTCCACCCTCGCGCCTTGAGAGTGGCAGGGAGGGTGGTGCGGTCGGTGGACATGAGGATGCGCGCGCTCGCCACCTGCCGCGTGTCCGTCGGCAGCATCACGAAGTCGCCGACGCCTTCCGCCAGGTGCAGGCCGATCGTCAGGATCCCATCAGGGGTGTCGTACTGCCAGCCTTCGTTGTCGATCAGCCAGAAGCCGGGTTGACCGCCGTGATCCACCGGGCGCCGGGTGTCGAGGACGCCCTGCCACAACAGGTCCGGCTTGCCGTGCCGGATCCACAGGAGCCCCCGGGCGTCGAGCCCCGCGAGCGACCCCAGGCTGCGATTGCCCACGCTGTCGTTCACCGACCGGATGTCGGGCGCCGCTCCCAGCGCGGCCCGAAGGCGCGCAGTCGAGGTGGAGGAGTAGGGGCCGGGCTGCGGCTCGGTCGGACATTCCTGGTTCAGCCCGCAAGGGATGGGCTGCGTGGTGGTGGCAAGATTTTGCACGTAATCCCGCTCCGAGAGCGCCACGAGCGTCCGGCGCTCCGCCGACCAGTGGTAGGTCGCATAGGGGTGTTCGATATGGAAGTTCCGGCGCACGTAGGCGATCCGCCGGAAATGCTCGGCGATGCGCTCGTTTTGCGGCGTGACCAGGTTGGGGTCCCGCTTCCCCCAGAACCACTCGAAGAACTCGCGGCGCTGCCCCGGCGGCGTCTCGCGGTAACGCGCGGCTTCGTCGGGAGCGGCGATCAGCCAGACCTCGCTCCACAGCAGATCGGTCGAGTCGAGATCGGCGTAGATCATGGCGGAGTCGTACCAGGCGTAGCCCGCGGCGTCCCGCCCGGCCCCGAAGTTCGCTTCGGTGCGCTGCAGGAAGCTCGCCAGGTCGCGCGGGTGACGGGCGAGGACCAGTCCCGCGAGGGAGTCCGCCCGAAGATCCTCCCCCAGGGCGAGCGCGATGTCGCCGCGGTGTGACAGCGTCAGGGGATCGTCGCCCGCGGCCGCCAGCGCCGCGTCCGCGCGATGCCAGAGGGTCTCGTTCTTCGAGAGACTCTGGAACAGCGCCCAGACCTCCGGGTCCCTGGGCACGAGCAGGAACAGCTTCAGCGCCGCCTCCCGCACCAGCCGCTCCCCTTCGTCAGACTTGAGGTACTGCCCGACCCGCACCTGCCACAGGAGCGGCGCGGTATCCCTCGGGGCGAGCCGTTGCGCCAGGCGGAACTGCTCGAGCGCCGGGTATCGTCCGACGACCGGGCGCGCGTACTGGATCCGACCGAGGAGCAGGTGGGTGGCCGGATCGTTGGGGGAGCGTTCGACGAGTCGTTCGGCGGTGGCGACGGCGGCCGGGTAGTTCCGGGCGGCGAGGAGCGATTCCGCGCGGGCGAAACCGGAGTCCTGCTGCACCAGGGTGAGCAGGAGGAGCAGCATGAGAACGTCGGTTAGGGCCGGCCGCGCATCTTCCGGCTCATCTCCGCCAAGAACTTCCGCTCGGCGGGGGTGAGGCTGTTGATCCCGCGGGCCGAGATCTTGTCGAGCACACGATCGACCTCCGCCTGGGTGCGGTCGCCGCCCGACGCGCGGGGGCGGGCGGGCGGCGGCTTCCGGGCCGGCTCGCTGCCGCGCGCCGCGAAGGCCGCCGGCACCACGACGCTTGAAACCTCGCGACGCAGCGTGCGCTCGTGATGCGCGCTCCGGAGGTCCTGGCCCTTGAGAATCACGAGCCCGGTGAGGACCCCCCCCAGGTGCGCGAGGTGGGCGACGCCGTCCCCGGCGCTCGTCATCGCCAGCACGAGCGAAATCGCCACCGTGAACACGACCAGCCACTTGGCGGCGAACGGTTGCGGGAAGGGGAAGACCACCACGGGCGCGTCGGGCCAGTACCAGGCGAAGGCGACCGCGACGCCGAGAATCGCTCCCGAGGCCCCGATGACGACGTGGACCGGCACGAGCAGCTGGAGCGCGTAGGAGAGGAGCGCGCCGCCGAACCCGCAGGCGAGGTAGTAGCCGAGGAAACGGCCCCCCCCGCTCCCCCCTCCCATACGCGCCTCGACCGGCGGGCCGAACATGTACAGGGCGAGCAGGTTGAAGGCGAGGTGCAGCAGCCCGCCGTGCACGAACAGATAGGTGACGAAGGTCCACGGGTGGTGCAACGCGGCGTCGGGCACGAAGCCGACGGCGTCCAGGAAGCGCCGGTCCACGAACACCGTCTTCTGCAAGAGGAAGACGATGAGGTTGGCGACGATGAGCCGCCGTACCCAGGGGGTGAGTCCCTCGGACCGTTCGTATCCGTTCATCAATGGATTATTCCCTGCCGCCGGCCCCGGTGTTCCGCGCGAGCTGGCACAGCCGCTCGCACATCTCCGCGTAATCCATTCCCGCCGCCCGCGCCGCCTGCGGAAACAGGGAGGTGCCGGTCAGACCGGGAAGATTGTTGGCTTCCAGGCAGAAGATGTCCTCGGCCGGGCCGAGGCGGAAGTCGATGCGGGAGTGGCCACCCAGCCGCAGCGCGCGGTGCGCCGCCAGCGCCAGCTCCTGGGCCCGCTGCGCCACCCGCGGCGCGAGCTTGGCCGGAAACACTTCCTCGGACATCCCCGGCGTGTACTTGCATTCGTAGTCGAAGAGCTCGTGCCGGGGGATGATTTCCCCGACCGGGAGCGGGACGTCCCCCAGAATGCCCACCGTCAGCTCCCGCCCCGGGATGAACTGCTCCACCATCACCTCGCGGTCGTAACGGGCCGCCAGCTGCATCGCCGGTTGCAAATCCCGGGCCTGCTTCACGAGCGAGAGACCGACCGTCGACCCCCCCTGTACCGGCTTCACAATGACGGGCCAACCCAACACTTTGGCGACATCCTCGGCGGCGACGGCGGGCGGAGAGACGAACCATTCGGGCACCGGGACGCCGGCCGAGCGGAACAGGCGCTTGGCCATGTCCTTGTGCACCGCCAGTCCGGACGCCAGGGGGCCGCTGCCCGTATAGGGGACGCCGATCACCTCGAGCAGCGCCTGCAGCACCCCCCCCTCGCCATAGCCCCCGTGCACCACCAGAAACAGCACATCCGCGCCCTGCACGACCGCGAGGGCCGCCAAACCCTCGGTGAGCATGCGGCGCTCCTGCTCGACCAGCTCGGCGACGTTCGGGGGCGTCCGGCCGACGGCGGGGGACAGGACCGTCGCCTCGGCGGCGGCCGGGATCGCCCCGCTCGCGATGTCCACGACGTGCACCTCGTGTCCGCGGCCCCGCAGTGCCGCCACGACCTGGGCCGCACCCGCGAAGGCCACCGCCCGTTCCGGGCTCGCCCCCCCGGTGAGCACGGTGACGCGCATCAGCGGATGCCGGCGAGCTGGTGCAGCAGGTCGTAGCGGGTCACGATCCCGGTGATGCGGCCGTCCCGGCGCACCAGCGCCGCGGGGGTCGCTTTCGAGAGCAGCGCCGTGAGCTTGTCGGCGGGCCAGTGATCATCGACCACCGGGAAGGGCGGATCCATGCACTCGCGCACCGGCTGATCGAGGGCCGCCGGATTCTCGAGGGCGCGGGCCATCAACGCGGGCTCGATCACCGAGCCCACGCCGTCCGCCCCGTCGACCACGGGGAGCTGCGACACGTTGTAGGTGCTCATCAGGTTCAGCGCCTGACGCACCGTTCCTTGCGGCGCGATGCTGACGAGCGGCGGGCCGCCGCTCTTCGCCTCGAGCAGCCGCCCCACGGTCACGCGCTCGCCGTCCAGGATCTGGTTCTCCTGCAGCCACTCGTCGTTGTAGAGCTTGGAGAGGTACCGCTCGCCGGTGTCGCAGAGAATCGTGACAACCATCGCCTTCGGGTCGTCGGCCCGGCGCGCGACCTCGAGCGCGACGACGACGTTCGTGCCAGTCGAGCCCCCCGAGAGCAGGCCTTCCTCGCGCGACAGCCGCCGCGCCATGAGCATCGCGTCGCGGTCGCTGACGGTGATCCACTCGTCAATGACGTCGAAGTGCAGCGAAGTCGGGATCTTGTCGCCGCCGATCCCTTCCACCTTGTAGGGCGCGCCCTCGGCCTTGTGATGGGTGGCGGCGTATTCTTTGTAGATGGAGCCCACGGGATCTCCCGCCACGACGCGAATCCGGGAATTGCGTTCCTTCAGATAGCGGCCCGCGCCGCTCACCGTCCCCCCGGTGCCCGGGGAGCACACGAAATGGGTGAGCCGGCCGCTCGTCTGGGTCCAGAGCTCCGGACCGGTGGTGCGGTAGTGCACCTCCGGATTGACCGGGTTGTAATGCTGATCGGCGAAGATGGCGTTGTTGTGCGCCGCGGCGATCGCCCGGCCGCGCATGATGTAGTTGTCCGGGTGATCGGGGGCCACCGCCGTGGGCGTGATGATGACCTCGGCGCCGAGCGCGCGCAGCAGGCGCGCCTTCTCCTGCGACATCTTGTCGGGCATCGTGAAGATGCAGCGGTACCCTTTCACCGCCGCGGCGAGTGCCAGCCCCACGCCGGTGTTGCCGGAGGTGGCCTCGACGATCAGCCCGCCGGGGCGCAGCCGCCCTTCCCGCTCCGCCGCTTCGATCATCGCGAGGCCGATCCGGTCCTTCACCGATCCGCCGGGGTTGAACGACTCCGCCTTGATGTACACGGGGGTACGGATTCCCTGCGTCACCCGATGCAGGCGAATCAGCGGCGTCCACCCGATCGTCTGCAGGACGTTGTCGTACGGCTGCTCGTGTGGAGGCATCAGGGCCGGCCTTTGTGGCGGAACTGGATCGGTTGCAGAAACGCCATGGCCACCGGGAGGCCCTGGCGCCGGGCCGGCGCGAAGCGCATCTGCACCGCCCCGCGGACGGCGGCGGAGTCGAACGCGGGGTAGCCGCTGGATTGGGCCACGGTGGTGGATTCCGGCACCGCCCGTCCCGCGGTGTCGACGAAGAGCCGCAGCACGACGTCGCCGTCGATCGCCTGATCGAACAGTTCGGGAGGATACCGGACGGGCGAGTCGGCGTCGAGGGCGACCGGCACGGCCGGGGGCTGTCCGGCGCCCTCGCCGCCCCCCCCGCCCCCGCAGGCGAGCGCCGCGCCCAGGGCGACGAGCGCGGCCCAGGTCTTCACGCGGAATCCTCGAGCCGGCGCTTCCAGGCGGCGAGCCGGTTCAGCGCGTCGAGGGGCGACAGGGCATTCACGTCGAGGTGCGCGAGCTCGTCGAGCAGGGGATGCGGCTCGGTCGCCGGTTCGCCCCCTTCCCGGAACAGGCCGAGCTGCGCGGCGTCAGGCGCCGGCGGCGGCCGCCGATCAGCGACGTGATGCCCCGCCTCGAGCAGCTTCAGCACCTGCCACGCCCGGTGCACCACGGGGGCGGGCAGCCCCGCCAGGCGGCCCACGTGGATCCCGTAGGAGCGATCCGCGCCCCCCGGCTCCAGCCGGTGCAGGAAGACGATCGCCTCGCCCGCTTCGCGGACCGCGACGTTGAAGTTGCGCGCGTGGGCCAGCTCTTCGGTGAGCTGGGTGAGCTCATGGTAATGGGTCGCGAAGATGGTCTTGCAGCCGATCGCGTTGTGCAGGCATTCGGTCACCGCCCACGCGATCGCGACGCCATCGTAGGTGGAGGTGCCCCGGCCGATCTCGTCGAGCAACACGAGGCTCCGCATCGTGGCGCCGTGCAAGATGGCGCTCGTCTCGCTCATCTCCACCATGAAAGTGGACTGGCCGCGCACCAGGTTGTCGGACGCGCCGACGCGCGTGAACAGCCGGTCGACCGCCCCGATCCGCGCCGCCGTGCAGGGGACGAACGACCCCACCTGCGCGAGCAGCACGCACAACCCGACCTGCCGCAGCAGCGTGGACTTCCCCGCCATGTTGGGACCGGTGAGGAGGATGACACGGCCCGCGGCGTCCAGGGTCACGTCGTTGGGGATGAAGGCTTCGCGCGGCATCATCCGCTCTACCACCGGATGCCGGCTCCCCTCGAGCCGCAACTCGAAGCCGTCGTCAACGGTTGGCCGGACATAGCGCTCACGGCGGGCAAGGTCGGCGAACGCCGACCAGACGTCGAGTCGTGCGAGCACCCCGGCGGTCCGCTGCACGCGGCCTACGGCCTCCCCGATGCGTCGGCGCAGCCCATCCACGAGCTCGGCTTCCCGCGCGCCGATGCGGTCCTCGGCCCCGAGCACGGTCGCCTCGTATTCCTTGAGCTCCGGCGTCACGAACCGCTCGGCGCCGGTCAGCGTCTGGCGCCGCTCGTAATGGACGGGTACCTGGTCCAGGTTGGGCCGGGTCACCTCGAGGTAGTAGCCGAACACCCGGTTGAACCCCACCTTGAGCGACCCGATGCCGGTGCGTTCGCGCTCGCGTGCCTGCAGCCCCGCGATGTACTGCTTTCCGCCGTCCCGTGCGTCCTTCAGGGCGTCGAGCGCCGGGTCGTAGCCAGATCGGATCGCGTCGCCTTCGCCGAGCGCCGCCGGCGGATGGTCGACGAGCGCGCGGGCCAGCTCCGCGCCGAGATCGGCGAGCAGGTCGAATTCGTTCGCGGCCGCGTCGAGCAGCCCCGCGCGCTCCCGCCCGAGCAGCCCGTCCAGCGCCGCCTTGGCGTCGGGGAGGCGCTCGATCGAGGCGCGCAGGCCGCCGAGGTCGCGCGGGGTGGCCCGCCCCATGGCGGCCCGCGTCGCCAGGCGCTCGAGATCGCGCACGCCGTCCAGCGCCTCCCGCATCCGGTCGCGACCCCGGTCGTCGCCGGCCAGCACGGCCACGGCGTCGAGGCGCGCGTTGATCGCCGCCGGATCGACGAGCGGGGCCAGCACCCACCGGCGCAGCAGGCGCCCCCCCATGGGCGTGAGGGTCCGGTCGATCGTCTCGAGCAGCGTGGCTCCGGTGACACCGGCGCGCAGCGGCTCCACGAGCTCCAGATTGCGTCGCGTCATCTCGTCCAGCGGGACCACGTCGCCGCGGCGCAGCACGCGGGGCCGCGCGAGATGGGGCAGGCCGCCCGGCTTCAATTCCCGGGCGTAACGGAGTAGCGCCCCCGCAGCCCCGAGCGCGGGCGCGTCGCCCGCCTCGATCCCGAGACCGTCGAGCGAGCCCAAGGAAAAAACGCGGGCGAGGTCCTCACGCGCGAGCGCCGGGTCGAATTCCCAGGCTTCGCGCCGCGTCACCGCGCGTGGCGCTTCGGCTCCGGGGATCGCCTCGGGATCCCCGTCCGCCACGACGAGCTCCGGCGCCTCGTAGCGGGCGAGGGCGGCCGGGAGCTCAGAACGCTCGACCGTCTCCAGCACCAGCTCGCCCGTCGTCAGGTCGAGGGCGGCGAGCCCCGTGACCGGGCCTCGCCGATCGAGCGCGACGAGGTAGTTGTTGCGGTTGCGCTCCAGCCAGTCCTCCGCGAGCACGGCACCGGGCGACAGGGTCTCGACCACTTCCCGGCGGACCAGGCCCTTGGCGAGCTTCGGATCCTCGACCTGCTCACAGATGGCGACGCGGTGCCCGTTCGCGATGAGACGGCGCAGGTAGTCGGTCGCGGCCTTGACCGGCACCCCGGCCAGCGGGACCTCACTGGCGCCGCCGTTGTTGCGGGAGGTGAGCGTCAGGCCGAGCTCCCGCGCGGCGAGGCGCGCGTCGTCCTCGAACATTTCGTAGAAGTCGCCCATTCGGAAGAACAGGATCGTGTCGGGGTGGCGGGCTTTGACGTCGCGGTACTGTTGCATCAGGGGGGTGTCGGCGGCGGGTCCGCCCAGCGCGAAGCGGCTCACGGCTCCACCACAATGAAGGGCTTGCCCCCCAGGCGCGCCTTGATCTGGGTGAGCGCGCGCTGCGCCTCGTCCCGCGTGGCGTACCGTCCCACCCGGACCTTGAAGAGCCCGCTCGTGTCGCGCACCACGCGGGAGGGGAAGCCCATCGCCTTGAGCCGGGTGAGCGTCTCGTCCACCTGGGGGGCGCTCTTCACCGCCAGCACCTGCACGGCGTAGGTCTGCGGGCCGCGATGGGTCGTGTCGCGAGCCGGGGGGGCGGGTGATGGCGCCGCCATCGCAGGGGCGGGCGTGACGCCGCTGCAGCGGGTGGCGTAGAAACTCACCTGATTCTTGAATTCGACGTCGTCGCCGGCGCCGGCAAGCGCTTCCTGAATCAGGGCGCAGCCGCGCGCTTCGTCTTTCAAGTCGAATGCGGCGTGGGCACCGACAAAAGCCGCCCGGGGGCGGACGGGGGAATCGGGATAGTCGCGACGCAGGCGGTCGACGGTCTGCAGGACGCCGGCCGGATCGCCCTGCGCGTCGTGCAGCTGCGCCATCCGCAACAGGGCGTTCGCCGCCCAGGGCGACCAGCTGTACTCGACGATCACCCGCTGCAGCGTCGTGGTGGCCGCCCCCGCGTCCGGCGCCAGGGCGCCTTGCGCGTAGAGCACCTGGGGATAGAGCGAGTCCTGCGGCGACAGCGACGCCAGCAGCCGCCGGATCACCGCCCGCGCCGAGTCGGGGCGGCCGGCCTGCGCCAGAGCGACGGCCGCCTGCAGCCGCGGGTCGTAGCCTCCCCCTCCCCCTCCCCCTCCCCCTCCCCCCGCCTGGCCGGCGAGCGGCGCCGCCGCCAACGCGACGCCCACGACCGCGAAGCGCAGGGCCCGTTTCACGCCGCTTCCCGCGCCAGCGCGCCGAGGCTCAGCACCAGCTGGCGCACCAGCGCGTCCTCGTCGGAGACGGTGGTGCTCTTCAGGGCACGGTCGGTATCGAGGGCGAGGCGCAGCGCCCGCGAGAGCTCGGGGGCCGTCCAGGCTTCGGCGGTTGCCGCCCAGCGGTCCGCCGTAATCTTCCAGTCGTCGAGGCCGAACGGTCTCACGTTCCTCAAGTGGGTGAACAACGCGTTCGCGAGCCGGGCCCGCGGCGTCCCCCGGTCCAGCTCGGCGCGGGCGAGCGCGGTACCGAGCAGGGCCGTGCCCAGCGCGGTCACGACACGGACCCCGCTCATCCCCGATTGCTCGAGCACCGGCTCCACGAGGCGCGACGCCTGGGCGGCCCGCCGCGACAGTGCGGCGTCGATCAGGTCGGCCAACGTTTCCCCGTGGCGGGTCCCGACGAGGGCCGAGACGTCGGCGGCAGTTGCCGGGCGACCGCTCGCGAGGGCGGCGAGCTTGTCCAGCTCCTGGCTCAACACACCCAGATCCGCGCCCGTCGTGCGCACGAGGAGTTCGGCGGCGCCGGAATCGAGCACGAGACCGCGCTGCGTCGCGGCGTGCGCCACCCAGCGGTGCACCCGGTCGGGGGGGAGACGCTCGATGGTCACGGTCGTAGCGGAACTGGCCAGGTCGGTCTCCGGCGGCTCGTCGCCGCTTTGCACCAGGATGAGGACCGTCGTGGGGCTCGGATGCCGCAGGTAGGCGACGAGCGCGTCCCGGGCCTTGGATTTCCTGCGCAGCTGCTCGACGCCGCGCAGCACGACGACCCGTCGCGGGGCGAGGATCGGCGGGGTGTCGAGCAGGGCCGTCAGGGCTTCGGCGTCCAGGTCGGCCGCCTGTCGGGTGTCGAGATTGAAATCGCGAGACCCTGGTTCCAGGGTCCGGTCGATCACCGCGCGGACGGCCTCGTCCTTCAGGACGTCTTCTTCACCGTGCAGGTAGTAGACGGGCTCCAGGGCGGGGCCCCGCTTCAAGTGTTTGAGCAGTGCGTCGAACCCCCCCCCGAGCCCCGGCATATCGGCTCAAGTTAAGGGCGCCGCGGAAGCTAAGAAAGTCAGTGGGTGAGGCTGGCGGCTTGAACGAACGCGGTGCCGTACGGATTGGGATTCCCCGACAGCACGCTCGCTCGGGGGTCCTGAAACGAGACGAACGGCAGCCCGGCGCGGGCGACCGGTTTGGGAAACGGGACGGGGGGCAAGGAAGCGGTGAGCGCGACTGTGGGGTGGCTTCTCCCTTCGAGCGCGATCAGCGCGAGCGCCGCCGCCACGAGCAGGGTGGCCGCCACCCTGGCGCGACGGCGCGCCGACGGCAGCGCTGACTGGTCCCGCTCCGAGGCGAGCCGCGTCTCGAGGCGGTGCCGGAATCCCGCACTCATCGTGAGGGTCGGTATGGCCTGCAACGCCACCACCCCGCGGCGCACGGTGGCGTCATAGTCGCGGCACGACGGGCAGGCGGCAAGGTGCCGCTCGAAGCGACGCGCCTCCCGGGGGGCGCCGATCAGGCCGTCCCGGAAATCGGTGTAACGGGAAAGGAATTCGCCGCAGGTCATTGGATCGCTTGGTACCGTGCCCGGGGGTCTTAAGTTCCCGTCGCTACTGCACCAGCGGGGCGATCAGCTGGGCGAAGCTGTTCCGGGCCCGGTTCAGGCGGCTCTTCACGGTGCCCAAATTGCAACCGGTGATTTCGGCGATCTCCTCGTAGCTCTTGCCTTCGAGCTCCCGCAGCACGAACACCATGCGGTGGTGCTCGGGGAGCTGACTGACGCACTGATCGACCGCTTCCTTCAGGTACCGCTTGCGGTACATGTCGTCGGGCCGGGCGGTCGTGTCCTCGAACTGCAACGGCCGGTGATCGGCCTCCCAATTCTTCTTGATGGTCTGGAAGAGCACGAGGGGATTGCGGCTGCGGTTGCGCAGCTCGTTCTTGGCCAGGTTCGACGCGATCGTGTAGATCCAGGTCGAAAATTTCTTCGTCTGGTCGAACCGGTGCAGGTGCCGGAATACCCGAATGAAGACTTCCTGCACCAGATCCTCCGCCCGCTCGCGGTCGCCGATGGTGCGGTTCACGAAGTTGAGCAGCCGGACCTGATAGCGGTCGACCAGGGCGCCGAACGCCTGCTGGTCGCCCTCCAGGTGACGGGCCACGACGTGAGCGTCATCGAGCTCGTGGAGCGCCTGCCGCTCGAGCGCACGGGGGGTGGGGCGAGGCTTCAGGATCCGATTCAGGACTGCCCGCATGGTCTCTCCCGATCGTGTTTAGGGCGGCCGCTCGAAGCGTGGCGCCCCGCATCCAATACTACGGCACGAAGTGTACCGTTGGTAAGCACTACGTTAAGAAACGATGACAGTTGCGTTTAGGGTTTCCGGTCCGGCCCTGCGGGAATTCGCCTCGTCCACCGCCGGTGACACGTTTCGCTACATCGCCAGTACGAAACCGGCCATATAGAGGATGCCGACAACGGTTTTTCCGTCACGCACCGCCCCTCCCCGGATGTCGGCCAGGATCTGGGAAAGCGGCCGGGGGACCACCTCGATGAACTCGTCGGGCTCGCGGGCGGCGGTCGACATGGTCAGGTCCCGGGCCCAGAAGAGATGAATCAGCTCATCGGTGAAGCCGGGGGTGGTCAAAATGCTCGTCAGGGGCTCGATGGCGCCCGCCGTCACGCCGGCTTCCTCCAGGAGCTCCCGCCGCGCGCAGGCGACCGGCGCCTCCCCGGGGGCGAGGCGCCCGGCCGGGATTTCCCACAGCGTGCCATCCGCGGCGTGACGGAACTGGCGGATCATGAGGATCGAGGGATCTGGGCCGGCGGGGTCGGAGAGGACCGGGACGACCGCGGCGGCTCCCGGGTGGCGGATCATCTCCAGCTCGCCGGTCGACCCGTCGGGAAACCGTACCGTGTCGATATCGAGGTTCAGGACCCGGCCGGTGTGAACGCGTCGCGTGCTGATCAGCATCGAGGCCTCCTGCCCGGCAATATACCCGTCGCTGGGGAGGCCTCCGATTCACGGAATGGTGAGGAGGGAGGCGGTCATGCTTGTGACACGGGGGGGAGGGGGATGGTGCGGGATTGGAGGCCCGGCTCCCAGGCCCCAATCTCTGGATTTACCGAGTGCCGAACAGCCGATCTCCGGCGTCGCCGAGCCCGGGGAGGATGTAGCCCTTCTCGTTCAGGGTCCGGTCCAGGGCGGCCGCGAAGATGGGGACGTCGGGATGGGCCACGAGCATGGACCGTACCCCCTGGGGGGCGGCGACAAGACAGAGGAAACGGACTCGTTCGGCGCCGGCGCTCCGCAGCGCCTGGACGGCCGCCACGGCGGAGCCGCCCGTGGCGAGCATCGGATCGAGCACGAAAAAGGCGCGGTCGTGCTCCCCCGAGGGGATCTTGAAGTAGTAGTCGACCGGCTTCAGGGTGTCGTGATCCCGGTACAGGCCGATGTGCCCGACCCGGGCGGAGGGAATCAGCTGGGAGATGCCGTCCACCATGCCGAGGCCGGCGCGCAGGATCGGCACGAGGGTGAGTTTCTTACCGGCGACCTGGGCGCCGGTGGTGTGCTCGAGGGGAGTCTCGATCTCGACCGGTTCCAGCACCAGGTCCTTGGTCGCTTCATACGCCATCAGCATCGCGATCTCGTTCACGAGCTGCTTGAAATCGCGGGTAGTGGTGCGGCGGTCGCGCAGGATCGTGAGCTTGTGCTGGATCAGCGGGTGATCGAGCACCTGGAGGTTGGGATACTCGGTGTTCGTGAGCACGCGGCAAAGCTACCGCGGGTTGAAAGTTCTCGCCGGGACGGTAGGTTAGGCCTCTTCCCGCTACCCACATCGGAGCCCGGCTCATGAAGCGCGTTCTGCTGGTGATTGGCTTGCTGCTTGGAGGTGTTTCGCTGCTGCCGGCGCAGGCGTCGCCCCCGGCGAAGCGACGCATCGCGGTCCTCGATTTCGATTACGCCACGGTGCACCAGTACGTCTACGACGCCTTCGGGAGCGACGTGGATATCGGCAAGGGGATCGCCGACATGCTCGTCACCGATTTGGTGAAGAACGGCACCTACTCGGTGATCGAGCGCAAGCAGCTGGACAAGGTGCTCCAGGAGCAGAATTTCCAGCAGAGCGGGCGCGCCGATCCGTCGTCGGCGGTCCAGCTCGCGAAGATCCTGGGTGTCGACGCCATCATCATCGGAAGCATCACGCAGTTCGGACGGGACGACAAGAAGCTGGGCGTCTCCGGGGCCGGGGTGCACGTCGGCGGGATCGGGATCGGCGGATTCGGACACAAGGATGCCAAGGCCGTCGTCGCGATCGACGCGCGCATCGTGAGCACCACTACGGCCGAGATCCTGGACGTCGCGACGGGCTACGGGAAGTCCGAGCGGTCGAGCACGTCGCTCGCGGGCGGGGTGGCGGTGGGTGGGACCGGCGGGGCGGGGGCGGTCGACATGGGCAGCTCCAACTTCGGGAGCACGATCATCGGGGAAGCGACGCGCAAGGCGGTCGACTCCCTGACCCCGCAGCTTGTCGCGGCGTCGTCCAAGATCCAGGAGACCAAGGTTGAGATCAAGGCGCTCGTGGCGGACGTCTCGGGGAGCGACGTGATCATCAACGTGGGAGCGAGCGCGGGAGTGCGGGTCGGCGCCGAGTACGACGTGCTGCGGCCCGGCCGGGACGTGAAGGACCCCGTCACCGGCAAGGTGTTGAAGCACACCACGACCTCGGTCGGCAAGATCAAGATCACGCAGATCGACGACGAAACGGCGACCGGCACCTTGACTGGCGGTCCCGCCAAGGTGGGGGACTGCGTCGGGGCCTGCCCCTCGCAGATCACGCCCGATGCCGGTGGCGGCGCGAGCGGCGCGGCGCTGATGGCGCCGGCGGCGGGTGCGGGTGCGGGAGCGAGCGCGGGAGGGAGCTCCGGGGGTTCGCTCCCGGCGCTCTACTCGGCCCCGATCACCGGGGCCTTCACCTGGGGGATGTACGCGTTCAAGGGCACCGAGCACTTTAAGTACAACGTCGATATGAAGCAGGGGGGGAAGGACGAGACCGGCTTCTACACCTTTGACGCGCAGCCGGCGGGGAACGGCCGGTTTCGCCTGACGGTGAACGGGAAGGTCGGCGCCGATTCCTACGGATCCTCCGTGACGATCGCGCCGAACGAGCCGATTCCGATGATGCAACTGGCGTCGCTAGGCCCGGCGGGTTTCGCCCTCTTCAATCCCGTGTGGGGTGTGATGCTCGGCGGCCACGAGTGGGAGGTGGGGAACTACTGGACCACCACGCAGAACGGCAAGACGGCGTCGTTCAAGGTGGAAGCCACGTGCGCCTATGCCGGCGTCAACGGCCTGCGCGGGGTGTGGCGGGTGGACCAGAAGCCGGTCGTCGACATGTGCGTGTCCCCCAACGTGGGTCTGCCGCTCGCGGTGACCTACGCCGATGAGAACGGATCGAACCAGACCGCCATGCAGCTCGTGGAATTCCGGCCCTAGCGCGGCCGGCCCGGGGCGGGCATTGGCTTGGCGCCGCTGCCCGACCCTTCTATACTCCCCCTCCCGAAATCATTGGTCCGGCCAGGTAGCTCAGTTGGTAGAGCAACGGACTGAAAATCCGTGTGTCGGCAGTTCGATTCTGCCCCTGGCCACTGTAGTCAGTGCACGGTCAGGACCGCTCTGGTCCGGGCTCCAGGCACTCCAAGACCTGGACGTCGTCAACGGGCGCGAAATCCCGATAATAGCGGCTTACGGCGGAGAAATCCGCCGGACACATCATGCAGACCACCTCGTCCCCACGCTGACGCAGGAGTTCCAAGGCGGTCGGAGCGCACACCGGCGCGGCGACGAGAATCCGCGACGGTGCGACCTTCCTCAGCGAGTCGACGGCCGCGACCACGGTGGCTCCGCTCGCGATGCCGTCATCAACCAGTATCACCGTCCTCCCAGCCGCGGCCTGCCGCGCGTCCGCGGCTCTGAAGGCGGCGCGCTGGCGCTCCATCTCCTGCTGTTCCTCGGCGATCGTGAGGTCGACGTAGCGCCGACCGATCCGCAGCTTGTGAATCAACGGCTCATTCAGAAATACAGCGCCGGGCGCGAGGGCGCCGATGGCGTCTTCGGGCCGCCCCGGCGCGTAGATCTTGCGGGCCACGAAAACCGATAGGGGGGCCAGGAGGCGTTGCGCCACCTCTCGACCTACCACGACCCCCCCACGCGCCAGACCGAAGACGATCGGTCGTACGAGCTGGAGCCGGGTGAGTGACTCGGTCAGCCGCTGACCGGCCTCGCTCCGATCCTTCCACACTCCCGGCCCGGGTGACCCCCCCATGGATGTCCAAATTACGATAAAATCACGGTCCCATGCGAGGATGCTGACGAGCGCCCGGGTCTGCGGATTGTTGCGGCGCGCCGTGCGTATCCAGAACAGGGACGGCCGATACTCTGAACCAGGAGGGATCCGATGGAGGCCGCGAAGAGACAGAGCCTGCGCATTCAACTGACCGAGCAACAGAAGGAAACCCTGCGGGAACTAGGTCTCGAGGCGTTTGACTACGTCGAGGTCACCGCCAAGCAGCTCGAGGACCGAATCGCGCCATCGTTGACCTCGAATTAGGAACCGTCGAGGCGCGATTGCACGAGGTGCCGGCACGGCGGGAGTCGGTCGAGCTCCCGGTCGCTGACCATCCGCTGCCCGGCATCCTCGCGGTTCCCACGGAGCCGCGGGGAGTGGTCCTGTTCGCTCACGGGAGCGGCAGCGGCCGGGCCAGCGCTCGCAACGGCGTGGTCGCCCAGGTGCTCTGGCAGTCGGGCTTCGCAACGCTGCTGCTCGATCTGTTGAGCGACACCGAAGCGGCGGCCGGGACGTTTGCCTTCGATATCCCCCTGCTCGCGCACAGACTCTGCGCGGCGGCGGCGTGGCTCGCGAATCGACCCGACATCGGCGCGCTCCCGACCGGGTTCGCCGGCTCTAGCACAGGAGCGGCTGCCGCGCTGCTCGCCGCCGCGAGTCCCAACCGCAGGGTTCACGCCGTGGTGTCCCGCGCTGGCCGCCTGGATCTCGTGGATCCGTGGCTCCCCCGGGTGACTGTGCCGACGCTCTTGCTTGTGGGTGATGCCGACCCGGACGTGCTCCGGCTCAACCGGGTTGCCCTGTCGCGGCTCGCAGGGCCGCGCCGGCTCGAAATCGTTCCCCGGGCAACGCACCTCTTCGAGGAGCCTGGAACACTCGAGTCGGCTGCCGGCTTGGCCGCGTCGTGGTTCTCGGAGCACCTCGCGGGATAGCCCGCGGAACGCTGCAGCGCCCTTTACGCTCCTCCGATCTATCCCGATCTTTCTCCCTCCATGCCCCGAGTGCTCAAGCGCGTCGCCGTCGGCCTGCTGGCCGCCCTCGCCGTGGCGCTGGTGGCGGTGTATCTGGTCAGCCTCCGTGCCTCGCCGCTCGTCAACGAGCTGCTGCGCGACTGGGCCACCGGCCAGGTGGCCACCCAGTCCGACAGCGTGTACGCGCTGCGCATCGGCCGCCTGCACTTCAACTGGCCGCTGCGCCGCGTGATGCTCGACTCCGCGGTGATCGTGACCGATTCGGCCCGGAACGCGCGGCGCGCCTGGCCGATCGCGACGGTGCAGGGCATGCTCCGCGGCTGCGTCATTTCCGGGATCGATCTGCCGCGCCTGGTGCTGGGCCGCGGCCTCTCCGCTTCGCAGATCGGCTGCGCCGACGTGCGCTGGGCATCCGACGCGCCGCCCGACTCGGCCAGCATGGCGCGGTTCCAGGCGGCGCGCGCGACCAGGCCGGCGCGGGCCGCTCCCCCGCCCGCGCCGCGCCCAAAGCCGGCGTCACCGCAAGCGCTGGCGGCGCCGCACGGCGCGGTGATGACGTTCCAGCGCGAACTCAATCTGCCGCGGCGAGTGCCGACGATTCGCATCGGCCGAATCGTCTTCCCCGCGGTCGCGATCGATATGGTGGCCCGAAAGCCGTCGGGCGACCGCACCCACTTCGGCCTGGCGCGGGCGCGGCTGCTGATCACCGATGTCGTGATCGATCCCGCCGCGCCGCAGTACCGGGTGCGACCGCTCTTCGCCGGCGGCGTGGTGCTGCGGGCCGACTCAACCGAGTTCCGGCCCGACACGGCGCAGATGGTGCGGATCGGCGAGCTGGAAGTGGACCTGACCGACTCGACCCTCACCGTCCACGACTTCGAGCAGGGGCCGCGGATCAGCGACGCCGACTTCCAGCGGCAGAGCCCGTACCGCCGCGAGCGCATTCGGGTCAAGGCCGCGCGGCTGGCGATCCGCGGGATGGACCAGGGCGCCTACAGCCGAACCGGCGCCATCGTGGCCCGCGCCATCGAGCTGGACTCGTTCCGGTTCGAGATCCGCGACGACAAGCGCAAGCCGAAGCGGCCCGGCCCGAGCGTGCCCAAGCGCACGCCGCAGGGCTGGTTCTCGTCGCTGGAGAATCCGATCGCGGTCGATACCATCCGGGCCACGGACGCCGCCATCGTCTATGAAGAGTTCAAGACCGGCCACGACCAACCCGGGCGTCTGACGATCGACGACGTGGATCTGCTGGCCCTCCGGGCGCGACACGAGCCGGGCCGACGCAGTGCCGGAGACACCCTGTCGCTGGAGGTCCGCGGGAAGCTGATGGGTCAGGGCGACCTGCGGTTAGCCATCACCACACCGCTCGATGCCGAGCGGATGACCATGTGGGTCCGCGGGTCCCTGGGGTCGATGGATGCCCAGGCGCTCAATCCGATCCTCGAACACATCACCCCCATTCGGATCAAGAGCGGCCGCATCGACGGGGTGGTGTTCGAATACGCGGTCCGCAACGACGTCGCGCGCGGCGTGGTGGTGCCCCGGTACACCAACCTCGCGGTGGACATCACCGGAACCGGCTCCGGCGGCATTCTCGGGTCGAAGAATCCCATCGGGGGGCTGCTCCGGGGGGCCGCGGAGGCGGCGCAGGGATTGAAAGTGCGGCAGAACAATCCGGAAAAACCCGACGGTCCACCGCGCGTCGGCCAGGTGAACCACACGTTCGGCGGCGAGTCGTTACCCTCCTGGTTCTGGAACGTCCTCAAGCAGGGGCTGATGGGCGTGATGATGAAGTGAGACCGTGACGTCAGTCGGCGCGGTGTTCCTGGCCGGAGCCCTGGCCGCGCAGCAACCCGACACCCTCCCCAAAGACACCTCCACCCTCCCCGCGGTGTCGGTCACCGGGGTGCGCCTCCCCACGGTGCGCGAGCTGGCGCGTGGGCTGACCGGCCGCACCGCGACGCTCACCGCCCAGGATCTCGATGCGCGCGGCGTGAAGACGCTGGCCGACGCCCTGGAGCAGCTCCCTGGGGTGACGACGGCGGATGAATTCGGCGCGCCGAGTCAGCTCGACGTCACGCTGCGCGGCTTCCAGGTCTCCCCGGTGGTCGGATTGTCGCAAGGGCTCACCGTGTACATCGACGGCGTGCGCGCCAACGAGCCCGACGCCAATGAAGTCAACTTCGATCTGCTCCCGCTCGAGGACGTGGAGCGCGTGGACGTGGTATACGGCCCCTCGGTGCTGCTCGGTCGCAACTCGCTCGGCGCCGCCGTCAATCTGGTGACCGCCCGTGGCGGCGCTCCGGGGGAACGGGAAATCGAAGTGTCGGGCGGCAGCTTCGGACGCTACGAGCTGAAGGCGCACGCCGGGGACCGGGTCGGCGCGTGGGATTACTACGTTGGGGCCCGCTACGAGCACGAAGACGGCTGGCGTGAGGCGACGGAAAGCCGGCTGGGATCGCTGTTCGCGAAATTGGGCGTGCTGAACGACAAGTGGGACGCGACCCTGAGCTACACGGGGGCCGACAACAGCATCTACCAGGCCGGCAGCCTCCCCGAGAGTCTCGCCGTCGCCGCCCCGCGCACGAACTACACGCCGGGCGACTTCTTCGCGCCTCGCGCGCACCTCCTCGCCCTGAACGCCCAGCGCCGGGTCGGCGGCGTGCAGCTCGCCCTCAACGCCTTCGGCCGGATGCTCGACGCGGAGCAGTACAACGGCAACCTCCCGCCCCCCAATTCGCGGCAACGGACCCGCATCCGGGTGGCCGGCGGCGCCGCGCAGCTGACCGGCACCGTCACCCTGCTCGGCCGCCCGCTGCGCTGGCTCGCCGGGGCCGACGGCGATTACGCCCACACCGGCATCGACATCTACCTCGTGCCGAACGGGCTGCCCGATTCGCTCACGGAATCGGCCCAGACCAACCAGGTCGATGCGGGCGGATTCGTCGGCGGGAGCTGGCCCCTCGCGGCATCGCTCAGCCTCACGATCGCCGCGCGCTATGACTACATCCGCATCCCGTTCGAGGATCTGCTCGAACCGCAGCGCAACGGACTCAATGAGTACCGGCAGGTGAGTCCCCGGGCCGGCCTGACGTGGTCGACGGCGCGGGGCCATACGGTCTATGCGTCGCTCAGCCGTGGGTTCCGGGCACCGGCGCTGCTCGAGCTCGCCTGCGGCGATTCGACCGCCGCCTGTCCGCTGCCGTTCTCCCTCGGCCCCGATCCCGCCCTGAAGCCGGTGGTGGCGACGACCTCGGAGCTGGGGTGGCACTTCGAGCCGGGCGCGGGCGGCGTGACGCTCGGCGCGGACCTGTACTGGACCGACGTGCGCGACGACATCTTCTTCGCGGGCTCGACCCTTACCGCCGGGTATTTCAGCAACATCGGCGCCACCCGGCGCGCCGGGGCCGAAGCATCGGTCGAGTGGCGGTCCCGCTCGGGGATCCGGCTGTACGCGAACTACGGCTACACGGACGCGACGTTCCAGACCACGGCGCACCTGGCGAGCGTGCGGGAGGCTTCGGGGAGCGAAACGGTCGGTCCCGGCGACCGGCTGCCCCTGGTGCCACGCCATCGGGTGAGCGTCGGCGCGTCCGCTCCCGTGGTGCGCGACGTGCTGCGCGCCGGACTCGATGCCCGGTACGTGGGCGAACAGGTGCTGCGCGGCGACGAAGCCAACGTCACACCGCCGCTCGCCGATTACGCGGTGGTCGACGCCGCGGTCGAGCTGCACTGGCGTCGCTACGACGCACGCCTCATGGTGCCGAACGTCCTGGACCGCGCCTATTTCACCTATGGGACGTTCGGCGGCGAGCCGGTGCAGCGCTTTCTGACGCCGGGGCTCCCCCGGCGCTTCCTCCTGAGTTTGAGCACCGACTTTTAGCCCTCCCCCGTTCCAGCCAGGAACGGCGGCCCTTTTTCGCCGGTCTTGCGGGTCGGCCGAATCGCGGGCAACGTAGCACCCCGTTCAGGGTGAAACACGCGCCGTCCGCGCCAATCACAGAGGAGGGACTGTGACACAGCGTACGTGGTGGAGCGCCGTCATGGGGTCCCTGCTGGTCGCCGCGCCGATCGCGCTCGCCGCCCAGCAACGGCCGATCAGCGGCAAGATCACCAGCGCCATCAACGGCCAACCGGTGTCCGGGGCGAGCGTCTCCGTGCAGGGCACGGTCGTGGTCGCTCAAACCAACGATAAGGGCGAATACGCCCTGATCGCGCCCGAGAGGGCGGTGACCCTGCTCGTGCGCGGCATCGGCTACAAGCGCAAGGCGGTGGTCGTCCCGGCGGGCCAGAACGCGATGGACATCGCGCTCGAGCAGGACATCTTCAACCTCGAGGCGGTCGTCGTGACCGGTCAGGCGACGACGATCGAGCAGCGCAACCTCCCGAACGCGGTCACGACCATCAATTCGCAGGCGGTGGCGGCCGCGCCGACGCCCACGATCGAAAGCGCGCTCCAGGGCAAAGTCCCCGGCGCCCTGATCCAGTCCAACTCCGGCGCCCCCGGTGGCGGAGCCCAGATCCAGCTCCGCGGCGTGAGCACGATCAACGCGGGCTCGGATCCGATCATCGTCGTCGACGGCCTCATCATCTCCAACGATGCCATCGCCAGCAACATGAACGCCGTGACCAACGCGGCGGGGGGCGGCAATGCGTCGAACCAGGACAATGCCGTCAACCGCCTGGCCGACCTGAATCCGGCCGACATCGAGAACGTCGAGATCATGAAGGGCTCCTCGGCGGCCGCGATCTACGGCGCCCAGGCGGCGAACGGTGTCATCATCATCACGACCAAGCGCGGCTCCGTCGGCGCCCCGGCGTTCCACCTGACCCAGCGCTTCGGAGCGTTCCAGGCGGCGCATCTGCTCGAGTCGCGGGTGTACACCGACTCGCTGCAGGCCGATTCCGTGTTCGGGCCGGGGATGGGGAAGTACTGTACCCCGTCGTGTCCCAATTACAACAACATCGACAAGCTCTACGGCGAATCCCCGCTGTCCTTCGAGACCGACGCGCAGGTGAGTGGCGGGACCGCGTCGACGCGCTACTTCGTGTCGGGGCTCGTCAAACGGGACGGCGGCATCGCGGTCAACACCGGCTACGAGAAGCAGGCGATCCGGGCGAACCTCGACCAGGTGCTCGGGGCGCACTGGAACCTGTCGGTCCAATCGCAGCTGATTCACAGCCTGTCGGATCGCGGGATCTCCAACAACGACAATACGGGCACGAGCCCCTACCTCGTGTTCCCGTTCACGCCGAGCTTCTTCAACCTGTCGCCGTCGGGCGGGCTCGCGATCAACGACTATCCGCACAATCCGTTCGAGCGCTCGAACCCGCTGCAGACCTTCGCGTTCCTGCAGAACAGTGAAGACGTGTGGCGGTCGTTGGCGACGGCGACGCTGAAGTTCGAGCCGATCGCGACATCGGAGCACGACCTCACCTTCACCGCCCAGGGCGGCATCGACAACTTCAGCCAGCGCAACGACATCTACTCGCCCCCCGAGCTGCAGTACGAGCCGAACGACGGCCAGCCGGGAACGGTGGTGCTCGGCAAGGCGTCGAACACGAACCTCAACATGCTGGGGAACGCGGTCTACCGGTACACGCCGTCGTCGGGGTCCTACGTGTCCACGACCTCGCTCAGCATGGTGTGGCTGTCGAAGGATCTCAACACGACCAACCTGGTGGGACGGACGCTGCCCCCGGTGCTCGAGGGCATCGACAAGGCGACCAGCATCACGCCGAATCAATTCCTGACCCCCGAGCAGGATCTCGGCTGGTTCGGCCAGGAAGAGCTGTTGCTCATGGATCAGCGGTTGAACGTCACGGCCGGGATCCGCGCCGACCGCTCCAGCGTCAACGGCGACGTGACCAAGTATTACTGGTACCCCAAGGCCGCCGCCTCTTATCGGTTCACGAACTTCATGGGGAACTCCGGGGACGAGGTGAAAGTCCGGCTCGCCTACGGGCAGACGGGGAATCCGCCGAACTTCCAGACCAAGTTCACTCCCAGCACCACGGGGACGATCGGCGGGATCTACGGCGCCTTCTCGGGGCTCGCGGTCGGCGACCCGAACATCCGTCCCGAGCGCAACGCCGAAGTCGAAGCCGGTGTGGACGGCACCATGCTGCACGGCAGGCTCACGGCGAACCTCACTTACTACCACCGCAACATCACCGACCTGCTGCTGGTTCAGACGCTGGCCCCGTCATCGGGCGGCGCCACCCGCATCTTCAACGGCGGCGAGATGGGCAAGCACGGGTTCGAAGTGACCGTGGGGTACGCCCCGATCCAGACGGCCTCGACCAACTGGGTGGTGCGCGCCAACTTCTACGCCGACCGCACCACGGTGACGTCGCTGCCGGTCCCGGCCTTCCAGGTCGGCGGATTCGGCACCGGTCTCGGGGCGTTCCAGGTCGAGCAGGGGAAGTCGGCGACGCAGATCGTCGGCAACGTCCCAGACTCGGCGTGCGGCTGCCTGAAGGTCGAACAGGTGGGGGATGCGAACCCCAACTTCCAGATGTCGTTCTCGAGCGACTTGACCTGGAAGCGCTTCACCTTCGGGTTCCTGTTCGATTGGAAGGACGGCGGGGACGTGATCAACCTGACGGAGTTGTTGTTCGACGTGGCCTCCAACAGCTACGATTACACCCGCGTGGGGACCTGCGGCCCGGACGCGCGCGACTGCGGCGGCGCCCAGCGGCTGCAGCGCTGGTTGGCCGGTGACACCCGGCCCTATGTCCAGGACGCCTCCTACATCAAGATGCGGGAGCTGTCGGTGAGCTACAACCTACCGGTGGGCGCCTATAGCTGGGCGTTCGGGTCCACGATCAAGGGGGCGCGCCTGTCGTTCGCGGGCCGCAACCTGATCCGGATCATGACGACCGGGTACCGCGGCATCGACCCCGAGGTTTCGAACTTCGGGAACCAGGCGATCGCGCGGAACATCGACGTCGCGCCGTTCCCGCCGACGCGCAGCTTCTTCTTCTCCATCGACCTGGACTTCTGAGGCGAGGGCACGAACCATGAAAGCGACACGACTGTTGCTCGCGCTCACGGTCTTCGCGGCCGGCGCCTGCACTTTCAACACCACCGACCCCAACAACCCGAGTGCCATCGGGACCAACCCGTCCCAGACCGAGGTCGCCGCGGCGGTGATCGGCATCATCCAGGCGGCGCGTAACGACGCCTCCAACTGGAACCTGACCACCGGAATTCTGGGCCGGGAAGCCTACCGCTTCGACGGCTCGGAGCCGCGCTACATCAGCGAGCTGCTCCAGTCCCCCTGGGACGCCGGCGGCTTCGGCGCGGGACACTGGCTGGCCGAGTACCAGGCGATCCGTTCGGCCAATCAGCTGCTGGACGTGATCGACGGGGCCAGCGGGCTCACCGCTGGGGACATCAAGGCGACGCGCGGCTTTGCGGAGACCA
>Ga0335085_10001060_pt1 | contig 64631 bp, 53 predicted proteins | sample Lox_Sample_45_FD_206712 | JGI IMG/M metagenome (GOLD analysis project Ga0335085, IMG submission 206712) | Soil microbial communities from Loxahatchee National Wildlife Refuge, Florida, United States - Lox_Sample_4.5 | ecosystem: Environmental > Terrestrial > Soil > Wetlands | place: USA... | reverse complement strand
GGCATAGGAAAAACCTCCTGATCCTAGCGTATAATATACGCAAGGCAACATGCCACAAAAAAAGAAGGTCCGCCCTCCCCAACTTCTACGTCGCGCACCCCGCTGTAGGGGCCGCCCCTTCAGCGAAACGGCTGAGTGGTATACTGACTCGAACGATTCAAAATCGTTGGCGCTATGCTTCTCTGGATTGCCCTCAGCTTCTACGGTTGCGGTATCCTGCTCACGCTACCCTCAGTCGCCAGCCGCCGGCCGGCCTTGCCCCGCTCTGCCCTTATCGCGCTCTGCTGCGGACTCGTGTTTCACGGCGCATGGATCGAGCTTTCAGCGGTCCGGCTGCACCGCCTGCCGGTGTCCGACTTACACAGCGCCATCTCCTTTTTCGCTTTCGATCTTACGCTGGCATTCCTCATCATTTACCTCAGATATCGCCTCGTGTGGTTGGGCCTCTTCATGCTGCCGTTTGTCTTTCTGCTGACGCTGGCCGCCGCGCTGCAGGCCGGACGCTCGTTCGACTCGCCGAACTTCCGCGGCGGATGGGTGGCGATTCATGTGGCCTCCATGTTTCTGGGCTACACCGGATTTTTCATCACCTTCGCCGCCGCTGCCATGTATCTGATCCAGGAACGCGAGCTGAAGTCGAAGCACGTGCGGCCGCTGTTCCAACGGCTACCCTCGCTGGAGGTTTGCGACAAGCTCTATTACCGGTCGCTCGTTTTCGGAAACATCTTTCTGGCGCTTGGCCTCATCACCGGATTTGTGTGGGCCAGCCGCACATGGACCGGCCCGTGGCAATACGATCCCAAGATTCTGGCGACGATGGTCACGTGGCTCATTTACCTGGTGCTGTTCTCGGCGCGCGCCAGCGGGACCTGGCCGGGACGACGTTCGGCCTACGGCGCCATCTTCGGATTCGCCGCCGTCATGGTCACTTTTCTCGGGGTGACGTTTCTGAGCGGACAGCATGGATTCTTGCCGAGGCCTTAGAAATAGGGACGAAGTGACAAGTGACGAGATCACTTTGCGCGCCACTCGCCACTTTGCCCGTCACTTGTCACTTGTCACAGCAGTCTTATGAACCTCGTTCTCGTGGGAATCAGCCACCGCAGCGCTCCCGTTGAAGTCCGGGAACGGATGAATATCCACGAGTCGCGCCTCGGCGCTGCGCTCAGCGATTTGGTGGCCCGCGAGGGCATCCGCGAGGGTCTGATACTCTCGACCTGCAATCGCGTGGACCTGGCGGCCGCGGGTGAGGAGGGTTCCGAGGCCGAGCCGCTGCTGCGCGGATTCCTGGCCGATTATCATCGCTACGACCCTGCGGCGCACGACCGCCACCTCTACTGGTATCGCGGCGCCGACGTGGTCCGACATCTGTTTCGTGTCGCCTCCAGTCTCGATTCCATGATCATCGGCGAGCCCCAGATCCTGGGGCAATTCAAGCAAGCCTACCTTGCGGCCCGTGAAGCCGGCGCGTTGAGCGGAACGCTTCGCGATGTCAGCGAACAGGCCCTAGCCGTCGGACGGCGGGTGCGGCGCGAGACGGGTCTCGGGACCAGCGCCGTATCGGTTTCATACGCAGCCGTCGAGCTGGCGCGCAAGATCTTTGGAACGCTCGGAGGCAAGACGGTCTTTATTCTCGGCGCGGGCAAGATGAGCGAGCTCGCGGCCCGTCACCTCGTCTCAAGCGGCGCGAGTTCGATCCTGGTCGCGAATCGCACCTTCGCACGTGCGGAGGAATTGGCGGCCGCTTTCGGCGGCACGGCGGTGCCATTCGAAGGAGTCCTCGACCACCTGCAGCGGGCCGACATCGTGATCAGCTCCACGGGCTCGCCCGGACTTATCGTCAGCCGCGCGGCGGCCGAGAATCTGCTTGCCGCGCGTAAGCAGCGTCCCATGTTCTTCGTCGATATCGCCGTTCCGCGCGACATCGACCCGGCCGTCAACGATCTCGACAACGCCTTTGTTTATGATATTGATGATCTTGAGCAGGTGGTGAAGGAAAACCTCGCCGAGCGCCGGCGCGAGGCGGTGCGGGCCGAGAAGATTGTGGAAGAAGAGGTGGAGCGAACGCTGCGCCGGCTGGCCTCGCGCGAGCTCGCGCCCACCATCGTGGCCTTGGAGCAGCGGCTGGAGAGCATCCGCCGGGCGGAGATCGAGCGCTATCGCGGCCGGCTGGGCGAACTCACTCCCGAGCAACGAGAAAGCGTCGAGGCGCTGACCCGCGGCATGCTGAACAAGATCCTTCACGGCCCCATCACGGAGATGAAGAGCCGGGTGGGCGGCCCCGAGCATGGCGCGCTGGTGAATATGGTCCGAAAGATCTTTGGTATTAACGATTGACCTGCTGGGGGAAGGATTATTGAGCGTATGGCCCCGGTACTTGATGGCAGGCAACAGCACCTGAGAGGCTCGACGCTAAAGGCTTGGCGGATCTTTACCTGAGTAGCAGAGCTTCAAGTAAGGGTTAAGTTCTCGTCGGCGCTCCGACATTTGGGGCCGGAATCAAATGAGACTCACCATAGGAAGTCGAGGCAGCGCGCTGGCTCTCTGGCAGGCGAACTGGGTTCGTGACCGGCTGGTGATCCTTCGTCACGCCGCCGAGATTAAGATCATTCAAACCTCCGGTGATCGGGACGATCGGGCACGATCGGATGCCGCAGGGGCGAGCGGCGTGAAGGGTCTCTTCATCAACGAACTCGAAGAGGCGCTGATTGCGGGAACGATCGACGTGGCCGTTCACAGCCTCAAGGATTTGCCACTCGATCAGCCCCCCGGTCTGACGATCGCGGCGATTTCCGAGAGAGAGGACGCCCGCGACGCTCTGGTCTGCCGTGAAGGAGTGATTCCTGCCGGGACCGGATTCTCCGCGCTGCCCGGTGGCGCACGAGTCGCGACCGGGTCCCTGAGACGCCAGGCGCAGTTGCGCCATTTGCGTCCCGACCTTCGCTACGTCCCCATTCGCGGGAACGTTGACACGCGGCTGCGCAAGCTGGACGCCGGCGAGTGCGAGGCGTTAATCCTGGCAAAAGCGGGCCTGCTGCGTCTGGGCGTCGAGGGTCGAATTTCGGAAACCTTCAGTCCCGAGTACCTTTGCCCTGCCCCGGGCCAGGGAGCGCTCGGCATCGAAACCAGATCGGACGGCAGACTGGAGGGCGCCTCGGTGGAGCGCGCCGCGGCTGCGCTCGACGATCGCATGACTCGATACGCGGTGCGCGCCGAGCGCACGGTGGTTTGGTCTCTCAACGGCGACTGTTCAACTCCTGTGGGCGCCTACGCGGAGGCATCAGGGGAGCGCTTGAACTTGGTCGCTGTGGTTGCCAGTCCCGATGGGAGCCGCTTGATCGGCGCCAACGCCTCCGGACCTCTGACCAAGCCGGAAGACCTGGGCAACCGGGTGGCCGAGGGCCTTCTGAGCCAGGGGGCAAGAGAGATCTTGGACAGCCTGGCAACGGGCCATAGTCCAGCCCTGGAACCGGCTGGCGCGTGATGGGTTCCGCCCGACGCTTGTTGCGATTTTGTGAAGCTCACGTATGGGAGCGGTCTGAAATTTCGACCGAACTAGCTTTTGTAGATTTCATTCGCCGCACGTTCGCCGAGTTGAGCCACAGCCAATAGTTGGATCTGCCGCAAGCCTCTGATGAGTCGAGTACCAGCCAGCCGGGTAGGTTCAACCTTGGCTTTTTTGTCTAAGTAAGGGCTACCGTCGTAAGCCGCTTGACAGGCTGTTCCGTAGGTGGCACTATGTGTAGTACTGAGGTGCTCATGATGGCTGATATCAGAGAGAGGGTAGCCGAGCAACTCAAGAAGTGGCAGGCTCTCGACCGGTTGCTGCAGGATGACGAGATTTACGCCTTCCTGCAAAAACAATTCTCGTCCAACGGCAACGCAGCAGCGACGGCAGCCCTTGATTTTGCGGTTGAGATAGGTGGTCAGGTAGCCCAGACGGAGCCTACACCGTCCGAAGAGCCGCGAAGGAAGAGTGATTTCACGGCCGCTGTCGAAGCCGCTCGCCGGTTGGGCTGACAGTTTCGTGACCGCCCTCAAAACGATGATCAAGCCCTTTGTGCCCAAGAGTCATCGGTGATGACGGGAGCGCTCTTGTCTACCACCCGTTAATTACTCGCTCGTAATCCGGATTGCGTAAAGTACATACTCCCGAAAATAAACTTTCCCACTTTTCTCAATTTCACCCACCGTCCCAAATTTCGGGGGGACAATCTCATGTCGGACCTTTTGGGCCGACAGTTTTGCAGGAGAGAGAGCAATGCAAATCGATTTCCGCCAAACGAAGCCGTCAGGTTGTTGAAAAATCAGGCACTTCTGTTTTTCATAGTGCTCGAAAGCCGTTAGGTTGCTGAAAACACGAACGTTATACCTTGAAAGCCGTTAGGTTACTGATGGCAAACGAATTGATGGGATTTCGAGGGGCACAAATCACGGCTGTGCTGTCGGAAAAAGCTCAAAATCGCCGCTTATTGCGTCTCTTCGGCGCCGGTTAATCTTGCCAGAATCAGACTCGAATTCGCGGACCCAATGCCGAAGGTCGGGAGGATAGATCAAGCTGACCGAGTTATGAGTCTCCTTGCTTTAGCTGGACGACGTATCGCTGTCACGCGCGCGCACTCTCAAAGCGAAGCGCTGGTGCGTCCGCTTGAGGACCTCGGTGCGGCAGTCGTCGAGATTCCGACCATCGAGGTTCGTAATCCGGACTCCTGGGCTGACCTTGATGACGCGCTTAGGCGACTCAGTGAATTCGATTTCTTACTCCTGACTTCCGTAAACGGAGTTGAGAAACTGCTGGAACGTCTGACCGCCGCCGCGCTGGGACCGGGCGCACTCAGCGGTCTCGAAGTGGGCGCCATCGGACCGGCTACTGCGGACGCGCTTCGCTCGGCCGGCATCGACGTGGACTTCGTTCCCAAGAGCTATCGTGCCGAGGGACTCCTGGAGGCGCTCGAAGGACGGGACATCCGGGGAAAGCGATTCCTGATCCCGCGGGCGAAGGTCGCGCGTGACGTTGTGCCCCGCGTGCTGGCAGAGCGCGGCGCTCATGTCGAGGTGGTCGAAGCGTATCGGACGGAGGTGCCCGATATGGACCGTAATAAGCTGCGAGCCGCGCTCTCACCCGCGCCCGATCTCGTCACCTTCACCAGTTCATCGACGGCAGTCAACTTCGCGCGCCTGCTCGAACAGGATGGAGAGCGTGCCTTGATTCCGCCGGGTGACGTCCGCGCTGCGTCCATCGGGCCGATCACGTCAGAAACGGCGCGCTCGCTCGGATTTCAAGTAATACTTGAAGCCGCAGAGTACACGATTCCGGGACTGGTTGCTGCCATCCGTGAGTATTTTGTGGGCATGCCGGTTCGCCGTGGTGGGTCAGTTTGATGTAAGGGCGGCCCTTGTGGCCGCCCGAACGGAACGTACTCGAAATGGGCGGCCACAAGGGCCGCCCCTACGTCAGACCGAACCGATTACCCAGTTCGCGGCAAATGACCGGCCCGCGCCATCAGCGTGCGCCGGAACATTGGAGGGGGAATGGCCAAAAGAGGATCGGCGGTAAGATTTGAATTATTGCTGCTTGCGGCGCTGACGCTGGGGCCGGCGTGGACCGGGAGGGCCCAAGGACCCGAGCACCCGCCTGTCGCCGCGCCGAAGCCGGCCACCGAAACTGCTCAGCAGCCTAGCACAACTTCTCAAACCGAGCAGGCTCACGAACTGACAGCCAGCGACGTCGGTGCCTTTCTCGATGGCGTCATGCCCATTGAACTCAAGGCCGACGATATTGCGGGCGCGGTAGTGGCAGTCGTCAAGGATGGCCGGACGCTATTCGCCAAGGGCTACGGCTACGCGGACGTCGCCACGAAGAAGCCCGTAACCACAGACGGGACGCTCTTCCGGCCGGGATCCATATCCAAGCTATTCACCTGGACCGCGGTGATGCAGCAGGTCGAGGCCGGAAAGCTCGATCTCGATCGCGACGTCAACGAGTATCTCGACTTTAAGATTCCTGAGACCTACCCCAAGCCCGTAACTCTGCGCAATCTGATGACCCACACGCCGGGGTTCGAGGAAAGCTTTAAGAATCTGATTCTCGACACCAATCACATCGAGCCGCTAGGCCCCTATCTTGGCAGCCATATCCCGGCGCGGATTTTCCCCCCGGGGACGATCCCGGCATATTCGAATTACGGCGCGGCGCTCGCCGGATATATCGTGCAGCGCGTTTCGGGAGAGCCTTTCACTGATTACGTCCAGAGGCACATCTTTACTCCGCTGGGCATGGTCCATTCGACGTTCGTGCAACCCTTGCCTGCGGACCTGAAGCCGCTGATGTCGAGTGGGTACAGTACCGCCTCGGATCCGCCGCATCCCTTTGAAGTGATCTGGGACGCGCCCGCCGGGGCGCTTTCCACCACGGCCGACGACATATCGCACTTTATGATCGCGCACCTGCAGAACGGCCAATACAACGGCGCCACGATCCTGCGTCAGGAAACGGCGGAACTGATGCACTCGCGCGAATTTGGCCTTGCTTCAGCACTCAACCACATGTGCCTGGGCTTTTACGAAAGCAGCCTGAACGGCCACCGCATCATCGGCCACGGCGGCGACACCGTCTACTTCCACAGCCAGCTTGGCCTGATTCTGGATTCGCAAGCCGGCCTCTTTGTCTCCTACAACAGCGCCGGCAAAGGAAACTTGAGCGGCCGCTCAGCGCTGTTCGAGAAATTCATGGACCGCTACTTCCCCGCTCCGAAACGGCAGGAACCGGCGCTGGCCAGCGCGAAACAAGACGCCCCGCAGGTAGCGGGCTACTATTGGAGCAGCCGGCGGTCCCAGACCACGGTGGCCAGCATGGAGGCGGCGTTCGGTCAGGTGAAGGTGAACGCGAATCCTGACGGCACGATCACAGTCGCGGGCCTGGGAAGCGGGGGCGAGTTCAACAATATGCGTGAGGCGGAGCCTCTGGTGTTCCGCAGCCCCAAGGGCGAGTCCCGTGTCGCCTTCGCCCGGGATTCGTCGGGACAGTTCGTGCTTTGTTTCGACTTTCCCGCCATCGTGTTCCAGCGCACACCGTGGTACAAGAACACCCGCCTTAATAACACGCTCTTCGTCGGCAGCCTGATCATCTGCGGGTTGGCCGTGATCTTCTGGCCACTGGCGGCCATGCTGCGACGGCACTACGGCCGTCCGCTCGAGCTCAGTCCGTCGGAGCGCAAGGCGCGGACGCTGGCGCGCATCGTTTGCCTCGTCGACGCTGCGTTCGTGCTGGCGTGGATTCTCTTCGGCGCTCTAGCCGACAAGCACTTGAGCCTGATAAGCGACTCCTTCGATCACTGGATGCGCCTGATACAACTCGCGGGCCTGATCGGCGTGATCGGCATGTTTCCGGTGGTCTACAACGCCTTGCGAAGCTGGCGGAATCGCGAGCGCTGGTTCTGGAGCAAGGCCGGCGAGACCCTCATCGCGTTGGCCTGCATCGGCCTGACGTTCTTCGTCTTAAACTGGCACGTGCTGGCGCTCAGCTTGAATTATTAGGGCCCATGCGCAGCCGGGTCCGGCGACAGGGAATGTCTCAGTTTATGGTGCAGGCATCTTGCCTGCGTTGTGCCAAAAGCACGCTGGGAAGCGTGCACCACAAGCTGGGACCCTACCCGACTGGGCCGCAGATTGACATCCGGGAGCTTGGTGAGGAGGGTTCGCGGCGAAGGCAGGGTGAACGTCGCGAACCGGACAGGGCTGTTGAAAATTTGGGGCCGCGCGATCCCCCTTCCCACGCTCGCTACCTGGCTGTGGATGCGCGGCCCTTCAGGCTGGCTCGCCCTTGACACTGTTCTTGTATTCCGGTTACCTTTCAGGTGTCAATACGTCAGATAGCGCCATTTAGCGTCAGGTGACGGTGGCAAGGTTTGGCGTAACGGGACGGAACGATGGCTGGAGAGCCAGTTCGACGGCTCATGGGATGGAAGGAGATCGCCGACTATCTGGGGACCTCGCCACGCACCGTGCAACGCTGGGAGCAGGAGAAGGGCCTCCCCGTTCGCCGGGTTCCGGGAAGCAGCGGCCACTCGGTTTTTGCCGACTCACGGGAACTCGATAACTGGTTAGCGTTGGGCGAACAGCTCGCGGCGAAGCACCCGACGGCTGCGGAGCCGATGCCGGCGCCAGAATCTTCCGAGCGGCCCGGCGAGAAGCGCGACAGCTCTTGGGAATCGGGAAGCGTCCGGCTGATTCTGAAGCGTCACCCATTTCTGCGCGTCGCCCTGCCGGTTGGACTGGTTGCCGTACTCATTCTTGGCGTCGAATTAATGCGGGATCATTCCGGGTATCACGCGGCGAAGCCCGCCGTCGGAGTCCCCTTCATCGGTTCAGTATCCGCCATCGCCCCCCAGCGCGATCAGGTAATCGTCATCAAAGGCCACCATCTGGGCGTCCACACCTACTATGCAAACGGCGACACGCCCTTCATCGCAATCCGGGACAAGACAGCCCGATGGGCGGCCGGACGGATCATCCCGCAGAATTGGGACGAAGTTACGTTGAATGTGGCCGACTGGACTGACACGGAAATCGTGGTGACCGGTTTTGCGGGTGCGTACGGCCAGCACTGGTGGAAGCTGAATCCGGGCGATCAGATCGAAGTCGCCGTATGGAATCCGCAGACCGACGCCGGGCCCGCGCTCTACGAACTGAAGATTGCCTCAGGGCAACGCGCGCAAAAGTGATTCGGGCTCGGCTGGGATTAGCCGTCGTGCGGACCCCGGCCGCGCGTCCGCCCAGGCATCCGGGTCGCTCTGAGGAATTGCGGCTGCCGGACGCGGGACGCCGTAAACGCGGACATAATCCACGAGCATCTGCTGCGGGAATTGAGTGCTGCTGTCAGGGCTGCCCGGCCAGTCTCCGCCCACGGCGAGGTTCAGGAGCAGAAAGAAGGGATGGTCAAAAACCCAGCCGGTGCCGTGCGGCATCCCCTTGGGCGTGGCGGTGAAGTAGAGCGTACCATCGACGTAAAAGCGAATCACACCCGGTTCCCATTCGACAGCGAACACGTGAAACGCGTCGGCGAATTGCCCGCCGCGCGGCAATGTAAAAACGGCGGTCATATCATCGGTGCCGGAGCCCCCGGGACCGGGTCCGTGCAGGCTTCCATGGATCTTGGTGGGCTCCTTGCCGATATTCTCCATGATGTCGATCTCGCCCGAGCCCGGCCAGTGCACTTTGTCGATATCCGCCCCGAGCATCCAGAACGCCGGCCACATTCCCTGCCCGCGCGGAATCTGGATGCGCGCTTCGAAGCGACCGTAAGCCTGGGAAAACAATCCTTGGGTCTTTAGGCGTGCTGACGTGTAGTCGCGCGTCACGACAGTCTTGCTTTCGGGCCCCGTTGCCGCCGGGTCCGCCGGACCGCTGAAGGATTCACGGCGAGCGGTGATCACCAGATTTCCGTTTTGGATCACGACGTTCTCCGGGCGACGTGTGTAATACTCCAATTCGTGATTGCCCCAACCGTCCCCGTCCACTCCTACATCGTAGGTCCACCAGGCAGGGTCCGGCGCAGAACCGTCGGGACCATTGAACTCGTCACTCCAAACCAGCTTCCACCGAGGCTGGAAGTGGCGGGAACGGCCCTGAGCATTTAGTCGAGTGGCCAGACCGGCGCTCATCAGCGAAAACACGATAACGGCGACACCGGCGACGAATCGAGACTTCGACCGGAGCCGGACCGGGCTGGAAGTGAAGCGCACTGAAGGATCAGTTCGATAAGCCAGCATTTGCCCTTTCGGCGCGTCCGCGGCGAGTGCTCATCGCAGCACCAGCAGCAGGCCTAGAAGACAGAGCCACAGAGCGTCCATAAAGTGCCAGTAGATGCCGGTGACCTCAACCGTGGTCCGACGGCGCAGACCCCACCGGATCTCTCGCGCTCGAATCGTGAGATAGAGCAGCGCCCCAAGCCCTCCCAGGAGGTGCAGTGCATGCGCGCCCGTAACAACATAAAACAAGGCGCTGCTTGGATTGCCGGTCATGTAAAAGCCGGCGGCGAGCATCTCGCGCCATGCCGTCCACTGTCCGGCAAGAAAAACAAGTCCGAGACCGAGCGTGACGTACAACCAGCGCCGGAACGCTGCGGCACGGTCGAGGGACAGAGCGCGACGCGCAAGCTGCAGAGTTCCGCTGCTCGCAAGCAATACCATCGTGTTCAGGTAAAGTACCGGAGGAAGCGGGGTCCTGACCCAGTTAACGCCCGCGTGCTTGCGCCAGGAGAAGATCAGCGCAAGGCTCAGGAACAGCATAGTGATCGAGGCAAGGGCCGCGTAGATCCCGGCCCTGCTTGCTGAGGCGGGCGTATTCCAGCCCATCGGGTTCCAACGCCCGAAGTCGCCGGCGCCGGGATCAGAATCGCGGGGACCGCCGCCGTGGTCCTTCAGAACAGGATGCGAAGAAGAGGAAGATGTTTCGGATGCGGGGGGCGGCGCCTTGGAAAGCGTGCCGGTTGCCATAGAGCCTTATGCGCGGTCCGGCAGCCAAAAGACCGTCGAACGCGTAACGCTATCGGGTGAGATGATGGAACTTTGCTGCCAGGCTTTGCCCTTTTCGGTCCAATGGCGGGTGAAGACGTCGCTCATGGTGATTCCGATCAGGACGGCGAGCCACAACAAAGCCGCGAGTATGACGACGCGGGTCATTCCGGTTTGATATTTCAGGTGCATGAAGAAGAGCACCACCAGGCTGCCCTTGATGACGGCAATCACCAGCGCTACGACCGTATTGAAGGGTCCCAGATCAATGAAAGCCACGCCGGTAGTGATCGCGGTGAGCACGACCAGCGCCAGGAAGACCATGAAGTAGAGCTTCTTGGGAAGAACGTGCTCAGACATATCGCCCGCCAATCAGGTAGAGTAGGGGAAACAGGAAAATCCAAACAATGTCGACGAAGTGCCAGTAAAGTCCCACCAGCTCGACCCAGTTGTAGTTGCCTCCTGTGACCTTCCCTTGCTTGGCAAAAATGAGCAGAGTTGTGAGCAGCCCGAGTCCGACGACCATGTGCAGGGCATGGAGGCCTGTCATGCAGAAGTAAAAGATGAAGAAGAGGGCCACATGCGGGCCGGCGGCGTGAAAATGGTTGATCATTTCCATGCTTTCCCGGCTCGGCGCCCAGTTCAGCCCTGGAACCAGACCCTCGAGATAATCTCCGTACCATTCGTAGCGCAGCTTGACGAAAACGAAGGCAAATCCCATGATCCAAGTCAAAGACACCAGGACCATCAGGGCGGTCCGCCGCCGCAACTGCGCTGCGCGCACCCCCAGAGCCATGGTCAGGCTGGAGCAGATGAGCAGAACTGTATAGAAGGCGCCATAGTTAATCTTCAGCAGATGACTGCCGGCGGTGAAGGCCTCGAAATACAGGTTGCGGTACAGGGAATAGCCGCAGAACAACCCTCCGAAGAACAGGACTTCGGTGGCGAGGAACAACCACATGCCAAAGGTATCGGCAATGGTCTGTTGCTCGAAGTCGTCGAACTGATGCGCCACCGGGGCGGCGCTGGCATGGGCGGCGTCAGCCAACGTGAGCCTCCTCGGGTCCGTAAGCGTAGGCCTCAGTCACAATCGGAGTTTCGTCGAAGTTATTGGTTGGAGGCGGCGAAGGGATAGTCCATTCCAGACCCTTGGCGCCCCAGGGATTCGGGCCGGCGACAGGGCCCTTGAAAGCCGACCACGTGAAGTAAATCAGGGGGATCAAATACCCAACCGCCAGAATTGAGGCGCCCGCCGACGACATCACGTTTAGCACCTGAAACTCCGGCGCGTAGACCGCGTAGCGGCGGGGCATGCCGAGATATCCCAGGATAAACTGGGGGCCGAACGTCAGATTGAACCCGGCGAACACCAGGAGACACGCGAAGCGCGCCCAGGCTTCCGGATAAAGCTTCCCGGTCATCTTGGGCCACCACAGATGCAGTCCGCCGAGATACCCCATGATCGCCCCGCCCACCATCACGTAGTGAAAGTGGGCCACCACGAAGTAGGTGTCGTGGAGATGCACATCGGTGCCAAGCGAGGCCAGGAACAGACCCGTCAGGCCGCCGATGGTAAACAGGCCGATGAATCCAATGGCATAGAGCATGGGCGCATCGTAGGACACCGACCCCTTGTGCATGGTCGCCGTCCAATTAAAGACCTTGATCGCTGACGGTATGGCGACCGCAAAACTGAGCGCCGAGAACACGAATCCCGCGTAAAGCGACTGGCCGCTGAGAAACATGTGGTGGCCCCACACCATAAAGGAAATGGCGGCAATGGCCACGCTGGAGAAGGCTACAAAACTATACCCGAAGATGCGTTTCCGGCAGCCCGCCGCCACGAGCTCGCTCATAACGCCCATGGAAGGCAGAATCAGGATGTAAACCTCGGGATGGCCGAAAAACCAGAAGAGGTGCTGGAAAAGAATCGGATCGCCGCCGAGCGCGGGATCGAAGATGCCGACGTGAAACACCCGCTCAAGCGCGATCAGCGCCAGAGTAATAGCGATCACCGGCATCGCCAGGATGAAGATGACGCTGGTCGCGTACAGCGCCCAGATGAACAGCGGCAGCCTGAACCAGGTCATTCCCGGCGCCCGCATCTTGTGGATGGTCACCATGAAGTTCAGGCCGGTGAGAATCGACGAGAAGCCGGAGATGAAGATCCCAACTGCAGCCGAGAGGACGTGGCCGTTGGCGTAGGTCGTGCTCAGAGGTGTGTAAAGGGTCCAGCCGGTATCCACGCCGCCGCGGATGACGGAGAACATGAACACGCTGCCGGCCAGCATGAAGATATACCAGCTCAGCAGATTCAATTTGGGAAAGGCAACGTCGCGGGCTCCGATCATGATGGGAATCAGGAAATTCCCCAGCACGGTCGGAATCGAGGGCGCCAGGAAAAAGAAAATCATGATCAGCCCGTGCGCCGTGAAGAGCTTGTTGTAGCTGGCGGGCTCCATCAAGAGGCCCTGAGGCTCAATCAGATTCAGGCGCATCAGGGTGGCCATCAGCCCGCCCACGGCAAAGAAGCCCGTGATGGCGAACAGATACAGCCAGGCGATCCGCTTGTGATCGGTGGTGAACAGCCAGGAGCGCCAGCCGTAATCGGCGTTCAGGTAATGCACTTCCGGCAAGGTTGGCGTGAGTTCAACCGCAACCGTGCTCATTGCTTTGTTGCCTTCCTTTCCCCGGGAGATCCAAGCGACTTGATGTAGGCGATGAGTTGCAGGACCTCCTCCTCATTCAACTGACCCTGATAGGTCGGCATGGTGGGCGGATAGCCGACGATGGATTCCGGACCCAGGATCGACTCCCGCAGATAAGCGTCATCGGCGGTCACCGTCTTGCCGTTCTGCAGTTTCACCTCGCTGCCATACAGTCCGGCGAGCGGCGGCACTCCGGGCTTGCCGTCGGGCGTGTGGCAGGTGTTACAACCGAGCTGCGTATACAGGAGTTCGCCCGAAGCAAACATAGGCTTGGTGTTCAACTGGCTGGTGAGCCAGTGCGCGTAGTCTTCAGGGCTCATGACGAAGATCGTCCCGACCATGGTGGAATGGCCCATGCCGCAGAACTGGTCGCAGAAGAGGTGATACTGACCTGTCTTGGTGGCCTCAAACCACTCCGTGGAATACATGCCGGGAACCACGTCGCGCTTGATCCGAAACGCCGGAACGCCGAAGTCGTGAATCACATCCTCTGACGTCATCGTCAGCCTGACCGGTTCGTTCACGGGCACGTGCAACTGGTTGATTTCCCGCGGGCCCTCGGGATGCTGGACCTTCCACATCCACTGCTTGCCGACCACGAAGATTTCGGTGGCGTTGGCGGGCGGCGAGGAAGCACGCATGAAAACGTGCGCCGACCAGACAAAGATGAAGACGCAGATCAACGAAGGGATAATCGTCCAGGTCAACTCCAGCATGAGATTACCCTCATTCTGGGGTGGCACTTCGTTTTTCTCGCGCCGCCGGTACTTGATGGCAAAGTAGAAGACCGCGGCGAAGATGAGGCCCGAAAAGAAAATCGTGAGCGCCGTCAGAAAATAGTAGAGGTAGTCCCACTCCACCGACAACGTGGATGCTTCTGGAGGCTTAAGCGGAAAGCTGCACAACATAGTTTATTCGTTCGCTTCTTTCGATCTCGTCGCCCCTTTGACGGGGCTCCGGCGCATTCCAGGCCCTCAGGTCAGCTTCCCGTCATACTCGGGCCCGGCCTGGCGTGGCCTTAAACATGAACAGCATCAACCCGCCCAGCGAAAGCGCCGTAACCGCGGCTCCGATCGCCAGCGCATGCGAAATAATCAGGCTGTATTTTCCCGTCTGGGGATCGTACTCGCAGCAGTAGAGCAGTATCGCGTCCACCGGATTGCCGACCTTGCCTTGCGAAGCTTCCACCAGGCCCAGCCGCAAGTTGCCGGCCGGATACTGAATGCCGTAGAAATATCTCGCCAGTCTGCCCTCAGGCGTCAGCACCATAATCCCGGTGGCGTGAATGAATTGCTTGATGTTGTTGTCGTAATGGTACCGGAATCCCACCGCCTTGGTCAGCCGATCGATTGAATCCTGGTCACCGGTAAGGAAGTGCCAGGCCTCGGACGCCCCGGGGCGTCCGTAAAGCCCCGTGTAGACCGCCTTCTTGGCGGCCGCCAGCCGCGGAGTTTCGGTGGGATCGAAGCTGACGGTTATCACGTCATAGTCCTTGCCGAGATCGAGCTTCATGTCCTTCATGCTCTGCTCGAGGCCATTAAGCGACGTGGTGCAGAGCATCGGGCACTCGTAGTACACCAGCGACAGAATTACCGGGCGCGTGCCAAAGAATTCGCGTAGCGCAACCGTGTTTCCGTTCTCGTCCCGGAAGGGAATGTCGAGCGGAACCTGCTGATTCAGCTTCTGGTCGATGCCCACATCGCGGAAGACCGCCGGAAGCTGGCTTGCCGGAGTCGCTTGAGCCTGAAGCGGAGACCCGCCGGCGAGCACGGCAAGAAACGCTGCGGCTGCGAACAGACCGCATGCCGGGAGCGCCAGCCTGATTCTTCTCTTGATCAACAACATTGGAGTCTTCTTTCGTTCCCCGGCGCCTGTTACGCCGCCGCACTTCTACGGCTGTGGGGGTGTCGCGGCCGATCGAACACCGGTGGCAGCCCGCGCACCCGATGCTGGATTCTTCGGCGCAGGTATGGCGCCCTCGGCAGTGGCGCCCGCAGCTCGTGCCGGCAGCCCCTTCTGCAAAACCAGATCCATCGCGCGATCGATCGGAATCCGCACCACACCCGCACTCTGATCGATCCAACCATAGGAATCCAACGTTTGCTGCTGCTCCTGGATGTAATCGTTCAAATCTTCGTGTGCGTTCACTTGTAATTGAGGTCCGGGCGGCATCACGCGTGGCGGTTGCAGCGAAGGCACCAAAGTGATGGTCTCCGGTGTATACATAAACCGGTACGTTCCATACCCGACGATCAGACCGAAAACAAGCAAGCCTACAAACGCCCCGGCCAGGATGGCCACGTTGTGGACGCCGGCGTCCGTCTTTTCGTGGGCAAAGTGCCCGTGTCCGTGTTGATGCGCGCCCGTGCTAGCTTCCAACGGTCAGCACTCCTTCGAATCTTGGATCGTGCAGCGGTAATAGCGGCCGACTCTTCAATTGCCAGGCAAACCAGGCTACCCAGACACCTCCGATGCCGAGAAAGGTCACCGGATCGAGCCAGCTCAGTTGCGGTCCCTTGGGCGAGAAGGCCGGCGAAATCATCCAGTAGAGGTCCACCGCTTCCATGATCAGCAACAGCACGCAAACGGTGGACAGCACCCGGTTGCGGCGCGTCACAGCCCGCTGCAGCACCAGCAGGAAGGGCACAGCAAAGTGGAACAGGAAAAGCGCGACCGCCACCCCGCCCCATGTGCCCCGGGCCCTGACCACGTACCACGGAATCTCGTCCTGCAGGTTCCCGGCCCAGATGATCAGAAACTGATCGAACTGGAGATAAGCCCAAAGCATGATGAAGACCAGCAGAAGATTTCCGTAGTCGTTGAAACGCTTGGGCTCCGCCAGCGTCGCGAAAGGCTCATAATTAGAGAGAGCCGTCAAAGTCAGCACGACCAGTGCCACGCCGAGCAGCGCCGGCACCACCATGAAGATCATGCCGTAAATGGTGGAGAAGAATCCCGGCTCAAGCGACATCACCCAGTCGACGGCGGCGTAGGTGACCGTGAATGCAAAAAGAACAAGGCCGGGTCCGCTCAAGCGCCGCATGCGATCAAAATAGCGGCGCGAGCCGCCATCCGCGTCTTCCCGCAGGGACCAGCGGTTCAGCAGGAAAATCCAGATAAACCATGCGACGAAGTACAGGATGGCGCGGATGACCCAGAAGCGGGCGTTCAAATACTCCAGTTTGAAGTGCGTGAGATTCAGGGAGGCTACCAGTTCCGGATTCGCCCAGCTGTAAATCGTGGGCACGCTGATGACAATGGGAATGAAGAGAATGGCCATCAACGGCATCACGCGGGACCCGGCCTCGAGCGGCCGTCGCGCGAGATATCCCCAGCGGCCGGTCACCATGTAGTGAACCATCAAAATCGTCAGACAACCGAGAGTCAGGGCAAGCCAGAACCAAAAAGCCACCAGGTAGGATCGCAGGAACTGCGGGGGATTCATGTACCAGCCGACCGCCGAAAGGATCAGGAAGATGGCTCCGGCGCCGAGAGCGCTGCTCTGCAGTCGGTTCAGTCCGGATTTGATGGCTTCGTTCATTGTGCCTTTTCCGTCAGATTTCCCCGCGCATCCGCGGGCACGTCATTCAGCGTCGCATGCTGGCTAAGTTGCAGCGCGCGGATATAGGCTGCGATCCGCCAGCGGTCGTCGGGCGCCACGCGGCTGGCGTAGCTGTACATCGCGCCATAGCCATTCGTGATTACGTCAAAAAAGTGCCCCACAGGTGCGTTGCGCAGACGCTCGATGTGGTACGAAGGCGGCGATTGGAACCCCCGCTGCACGATCATGCCGTGCCCGCTGCCGGTATAGTCGTGACAAGGCGAGCAGTTGACATTGAAGCGCTCCCGCCCGCGCTCGAGATCGGCGCGCGTGATCGGAAACGGGAACTGGTTCGCAACCACTCCGTTAATTCTTCCCGTGTAGCGCAGTTCGTCTGTCCGCAGCTCGCCGTGGGCCACGGTGCCGGGCACCTGCGGGCGCGCCGACCGCCCGTCGGCAAAGAAGCTGCTCGGCCAGTAGGGGTCGTACCGGGGCTGGACGTGCATATCGACACGGCAGGCGGACGCCGTCATCATAGCCAGCGCGAGCGCCACGGCGAGTCCGGCGAGCCGCCGAGGCCTCGCCGTCAACCCGTCCCGGCGCACGGCATGCAGTGTAGACGCCTTGGATTTGCGTTCGCCCATCGGGTTCAGCTTTCCACTTCCGTGACGTCCACCGGATTGAGACCGATCAAAAAGTCCTTGGTCCGGCCGATATCGAATTTCGGATCGCGCGTTTCAATGCACAAGAAGAAGCGATCGCGTGAGGCCAGATCAAACCGCGGCGCATTGAAAACCGGGTGATACGGCTGGGGCAGGTCGTTGAGCATGATCATGCCAAACACTGCCGAGAGCGCCGAAAACAGGATCGTCAGCTCGAACATGATCGGGACGAACGACGGCCAACTGAAATTGGGCTTACCCCCGATATCCAGGGGATAACCGACGACATTGGGATACCACTGCAGAACGAGCCCGGTAAGCGTCCCCGTCAGCCCGCCGGCCAACACGATAGCCGGAAGCCGGACTTTGTGAGTCGAAGGCATAACGAGTTCCGGGAGTCCTTCAACTGCAAACGGCGAGTAAGCGTCCATGCGGCGATAGCCCTCGTCGCGTGCGCTCCGGGCCGCTTCGATCACCTGTTCAGGTGTCTCGAACTCGGCCATCAAACCGTAAAGTACTGGAGGTTTCGCCATTGCCTGATGCCCGTCAGTGTGCCGCTGCCTTCTCGTGCTCCGTCTTGTGCACCAGATCGCGCAACTCGTGGATCGCGATCATAGGCAGGAAGCGGATGAAAAGATAGAACAAGGTAAAGAACAGCCCGAGCGTTCCCAGAAAAGTCATGTAGTCCCAGCGCGTCGGGTAGAACATTCCCCAGGACGAAGGCAAAAAGTCGCGGTGGAGGCTGGTTACGATGATCACAAAACGCTCCAGCCACATGCCGGTCTGCACAACGAGCGAGATCGCGAACAGAAACCACGGGTTACGCCGGATTTTGGAAAACCAAAGGACCTGCGGACCCACCAGATTGCAGAAAATAAGCGTCCAGAAAACCTTGGCGTACGGCCCCGACATCCGGTTGATCATCATGTAGCGGTCATACGGGTTGCCGCTGTAGAACGCCATGAATGCTTCCATGATGTAGCTGTAGGTCACCACGAGGCCGGTGGCCAGCATCACCTTGCCCATGAAATCGAGGTGCTTCATGGTGACGAAGTCTTCGAGGTGATAGTACTTGCGCAGCGGGATGGCCAGCGTGAGGACCATGGCGAAGCCGGAGTAAATGGCGCCGGCGACGAAATACGGAGGAAAGATGGTGCTGTGCCAACCCGGAAGCACCGCAATGGTGAAGTCAAAGCTCACCACGGTGTGAACGGAGACCACCAGCGGCGTCGAGAGGCCCGCCAGAAGCAGAGAGCACGTCTCATAACGCGACCAGTGCTCGGCGGAGCCGCGCCAGCCGAGTGAGACAATGCCGTAGATCATCTTCGTGATGCGCTTCTTGGCGCGGTCGCGCAGAGTGGCGAGGTCCGGCAACAGACCCGTGTACCAGAACACCAGCGAGACCGTCAGGTAGGTGGACACGGCAAAGACGTCCCACACCAGCGGGCTGCGGAACTGCGGCCACACGCCCATGGTGTCCGGGTACGGCAGCATCCAGAAGAATAGCCAGGGACGGCCCATGTGCGCCAGCGGGAACAGTCCCGCGCAGGCCACAGCGAAAATCGTCATGGCTTCGGCAAAGCGGTTGATCGAGGTGCGCCATTTCTGGCGCATCAACAATAGGAACGCCGAGATCAGGGTGCCGGCGTGGCCGATTCCGATCCACCACACGAAGTTGGTGATGGCGAAGCCCCAGCCGACCGGAATATTGATGCCCCACACGCCGACGCCGATCGTGAACACCCATGCCAGGGCCACATGCAGCGTGAACAGCAGACCGAGAGCCAGCGCGAGTCCGCCAGCCCATCGATAGCCGACGGGCCACGTCAACACCATGTCGCTGACACGATCGCTGACCGACCGGTAGGTGTGCCCCGGCGCCAGGACTTCGTCGGTCTCCACGACCGCAGTCGACGTCAGCTTGTCGTTCTCAGCCGGATCCATTCGCTATCCCTTGATCTCCGGGTTCGGATTGCGCAACCGCGCCAGGTACGTGGTGCGCGGCCGGGTGTTCAGCTCGCGCAGCAGGCCATACTGCCGCGTCTGCGCCTTCAACTTCCTCACGTCGCTGTTCAGGTCGTTGATGTCGCCGAAGACGATCGCCTTGGTTGGGCAGGTCTGCTGGCATGCAGTCTGCACCTCGCCGTCGTTGATGGTGCGCCCCTCACGCTCGGCGTTGATTTCCGCCTCGCGAATGCGCTGCACGCAATAGCTGCACTTCTCCATCACGCCGCGGCTTCGCACGGTGACGTCGGGGTTTCGCAGCGGAAATAAGCTTGGCGTGGTCCAGTCCGAGTAGAGCTTGAAATTGAACTTGCGGACCTTGTAGGGACAGTTGTTCGAGCAGTACCGGGTGCCGACGCACCGGTTATAGATCATCAAGTTCAAGCCTTCGTCGTTGTGCATCGTCGCGCCGACCGGGCAGACGTATTCGCAAGGCGCATTCTCGCAATGCATGCACAGGACGACTTCGTTGTACATCTCCGGGCTGTCGATATCACCGCGGTAGTAGGTGTCGACGCGAATCCACTGCATGTCGCGGCCGTTGTCCACCTCGTCCTTGCCCACAACGGCGATGTTGTTCTCGGCGTAACAAGCGACAACGCAGGCATTGCAACCGATGCAGGTGTTCAGATCAATCGACATGCCCCATTGATAGCCCTTGCTGTAGTCGTAATAGTTCGGATACAGCGAGGGCGCTTGCGTGCTCATTTCGGGCGGGTCTTTGGCGAAATCGGGATCCCTGCGGAATTCCTCAATCGTCCCCACTCGCACCACGCGGCGGTCGAACGCCTGTTCACTTTCCTCGTCATCAACGTAATGGCCCTGCTGTTCAATCAGATGGCTATTCTGGGTTGTCACCAGATGATGCGTGGCGCCCGTTTTGAGCAGCGAGACGCCGGGGACGATCCACGGAGCGTCCGAGGTCCGGATCTCGTAGGCATTCACGCCCACGTTCGTGCCCACGCCGGCTCCAATGGTCCGTCCGTAGCCGAGATGGAGAGTCAGCGAATTCGCCGCCTGGCCGGGCAGGATGAACACCGGAGCAGTGATTTCGCGTCCGTCCACGCGCACCTTGACAACATCGGCTTGCTTAACTCCCAGGTGCGTGGCGGTACCCGGGCTGATCATCAACGCGTTGTCCCAAGTCAGCTTGCTGAAGGGCTGCGGCAGCTCCTGGAGCCAGGCATTGCTTGCGAAATATCCGTCCCACAACGATGGGCTGTGACGCAGGACCAGTTCCACGCCTTCAGGGCTGGAGGTTCCGGCTGCGGGAATGGCACCCATCTTCGCTCCGCCGGCGCGGACCGGGTACGCCGTACCCGCGATCCAGCCGTTGTTGAGCGAAGTCTCCCAGAAGTCCTCGAAGCCGCCGCTGCCTACCGGCAGATGCGCGGCCGGCGCCTGATTCTGCCAATAATCACGAACCATGTCGTGGCCGGAAGCGCCGGTCCGCCCCCGGAGGATCGCCACCATCTCGAGCAGGCTCTTGCCGCCGTAAAGCGGAGCGATCAGGGGCTGGACAACAGTCACGGTGCCGTCGTAGCTGCGCACATCGCCCCAAGCTTCCAGAAAATGCGCTTCGGGAATTTGCCAGTGGCACTGGGCCGAGGTTTCATCGTGAAACAGGCTCAGGTGGACTCGGAAGTTCACCTTCTGCATCGCGGACTGGAAAGGCACATCCGCCGGCGAGCTATAGACCGGGTTCATGCCCATGATGATCAGGGTCTTGACCTGACCTGAATCCATGGCCGCAACCAGCTCTTTGAGCGACTTCGACTCGTCGGTGGGATTGGCCTCGACGGGAGCCGTGTAGATGACGGTCTGCCCGGCATTGCCGAGCCCCTGATTCATCGCATGAGCCAGGGCATGCACGGCCGGCGGTTGAATGTCACCCGCCACCACCAGACTGGCGCCGTGATGACCCTTCAAGTCGTTCGCAACCGCAGCAATCCAGTCTGCCGGGACACTCGCGGGCGGACTCGCCGACCCGGCGCCCGCCACTCCCAGGGCAGCAGCGATCGCGCGCGCTACTGTTTCCACGTCGGAGGATCGGACTTGCAAGCGATGATCGGCAAGCGAGCCTGTGATGGAAGGTGCGCTCTCCGCGACGTAAAGGCGGTTCGTCGCCGCGTTCGGGTCCAGCATTCGCCGCCGATCGGCAAAGTCGCGCGCGTAGCGAATGGCGCCAGGCTCGGCGAACATGAAGTCGGAGTCCAGGCTCAGGACCACATCCGCTTTGTCGAGACGGTACACGCTGTTCGTATACTGGCCAAAGGCGATCCGCGAGCCTTCGCGTACGTTGTCGCGACCACAAGGTTCGTATTGGTGCCAGTTCGCGCGGGGGAAATCTTTCAGCAGTCCCTGAATCTGATCCGCCAGTGTAGGCGAGCTGATTGTGCCCGTGAGAATCCGCAAACCCGACCCGCCGGTGGATCGCTCAGCGGCCAGATGATCGCCCAGCTCGCCGATGAACTCTTCCCAGCTCCCGACATGGCCGAAGTGGCTCGGCACTTGCGAACGATCCGGATCGTAAAGCGTCAGCACCGACGCCTGGCCGAAGCTGTCCATCGAGCCGAGACTCGACGGATGTCCGGGGTTACCCTCGACTTTGGTGGGACGCCCGAGGTGGCTCTCCACCAACATCCCGCGGCCGACTCCCGCAAACGGCATCGCGGTGGCGAAGAACAGCGGAATGCCCGGCACGAATTCCTCGGGTTGATTCACGTACGGTACGATCTTCTCCTCGGGCAGCTTGGTGCAGGCGGCCGCGCCCGCCAGTCCCGCCGAGGCGCCCATCAGTTTCAAAATGTCGCGCCGGGTCGGGCCCCTTCCCCCGGTAAGGGCTTCGGGAACGCGGCCCTCGGGGAACTCGTACTTCAGGCCCTTCTGATAGGCCGGAGTCTGCTCGTACTCATCCAGGCTTCGCCAGAAGCGATTTCTGGACCCATCGGGAGGCTTCGGCCCGATCTGGACCAGATTCGAGGATGTCCGGTTGGAGTCGTTCATCAAATCCCCGATTGCGGGCTCCTTAACGGTGGCACGTGTCGCAGCGCGTCCACGTGTGAATTTTGTATTCCGCCACGAGCTTCCGTCCGAGCTCAGCCTGGTTCTTGGGCGCATTGTAGACCGGCAGGAACACGTCCTCGCGCGGGCGCACATAATCCTGCGGATGCTTGTGACAGTCGATGCACCAGCGCATGTAGAGGGTGTTTTGCTTCCAGGTGATGGGCATATCGCCCAACTCGCCGTGGCAGGTGGTGCATCCGATACCCTTGTTCACGTGGATGCTGTGGTTGAAATAAACGAATTCAGGCAACGCGTTCACGCGCGCCCACTCGAGCGATTGTCCCGTGGCGTAACTCGCGCGCACCGGCTCCAGCATCACGCTGTTGGTCCAGATCTGGGAGTGGCAGGTCATGCAGGTCTCGGTGGGCGGGAGCCCCGCGAAAGACGATTTCTCCACCGAGGTATGGCAATAGCGACAGTCAATTCCGTCGTCCATGGTGTGGTGCTTGTGGCTGAAAGGCACAGGTTGAATCGGTTGCAGCTTGGCCCGCGTATAGTAGGGCGACTGATTTACCGTCCACGCAAAATAGAAAAAACCACCGATCAGAACGGCAACCCCCACGATGCTGACGCGGGAGATAGTGTTCATACTGCGATGAAAGACTTGGGGCATTCCCTGACCTTTGATGGAACAACTTGAACAATCCGACCGCAAGTTCGGGCGGCCGGTGCTTCAGAGTTTCAGCGGAACGAGGCCCCGGGCGAGTCCCTCAAAACTCCGCATCTATTCCGAAGCGGCGCGCGTGAATTCGAATGACCGATGTTATTGTGTTGCGTCGCGCTCTGTCAACAGTTCGCAGTCGAAAATTTCTTCCGTCGTGCGAGCAAGTATTCCGCAGTATAGCAGCCCACGCGCGCCTGTCAATACGTTGACCAGCGTGATGAAACAACGCCCACGTCAATGCGCTCACCTCCGACCTGGCAGGGTGGACGAACCTAATTCACTGCTTGACTTATCCACCCGCCGGACGGAATACAGGTTCTCTGTGAGGAGTCCCCAACGGCTATGGTTAACCGGCTGCCGCGCGGCTTACTCGCCAATTCGCATCACGGGCTCGGGCATGCCGAGGCTTTCATCCCCGTCGGTGAGCTCACGGCGATCCGCGCGGCCACGACTCAGCCGGCCTTGGAGACGGCCGAGATAGATGTAGTAAACAGGAGTGATATACAGCGTCAGGGCTTGTGAAACCACCAGGCCACCGACGACGGCCAGGCCCAGCGGGCGCCGCGATTCCGCGCCTGCGCCAAATCCGAGCGCGATCGGCAGGGTTGCCATCAGCGCGGCCATGGTGGTCATCATGATGGGCCGGAACCGGATCAGGCACCCTTGGTAGATGGCTTCCTCGGGTGTCTTGCCCTCTTTGCGCTCCGCTTCGAGCGCGAAATCGATCATCATGATCGCGTTCTTCTTCACGATGCCGATCAGCATGATCAATCCCACGAAACCGTAGAGGTTCAGCGGATACGTGAAGAGCATGAGGGTGACGATGGCGCCGAATCCCGCGGAGGGCAGTCCGGAAAGAATGGTCAGGGGGTGAATGAAGCTCTCGTACAGAATCCCCAGCACGATATAGATCACCACTACCGCCATCAGAAGCAGCAGACCGAGCCCGGTGAGCGAGTTTTCGAACGCCTGCGCCTCGCCCTGGAAGCTCCCCGTGATGCTGGCCGGCAGCGTCGCCCTCGCCAGATCCTCCACTTCGGTTACAGCCGTGCCCAGAGCTACGCCGGATTTGAGGCCGAAACTGAGAGTCACCGAAGGGAGCTGGCCGGTGTGGTTGACGGACAGCGGCCCGAGATTCTGGGTCATCTTCGAGACGGCATCGAGCGGGACCAGGTTCCCGTTCGAGGAGCGGATATAGAGCATCTTGAGCACGGAAGGATCGCGCTGGTACTGCGGCTCGAGTTCGGCAATCACCCAATAGTCGTCTTCCGGCCGGTAGATCGTCGATACCTGGCGGTCACCGTAGGAACTGGCAAGCGCGTCCTCAATCTGGTAAGGCGTTACGCCCAGGGCCGCCGCCTTGTCACGGTCGATTTCCACGTTGACCTGCGGATTCGCGATCTGTAAATCGCTGTTCACGCCCACAAGGTCCGGCAGCTGCGCCATTTTGGCAAACAATACCATCGATTCCGCATAGAGCTGTTTCGTATCCGTACCCTGCAGCGTGAACTGGTAAGGCGCATTGGTGAGACGGCCGCCGATCTGAATGGGCGGCGGATTCTGCAGAAACGCCATGATGCCGGGCACGCCGAGAAACAGCTTGGGTGTGAGCTCGTGCATAACGTCGTCCGTGCTCATGTGCCTCGGCGAGATCCGGTTGAGCAGATTGTAGACTGCCATGGCGCCGGGCACTTTCATGATCCCTTCGCGCGGCGGCGGGGGCGCAAGCTGGCGCTGGGCATCCGGCTTGAGATGGCAGAAGAAAATCCCGGTGTTGCTGGCAAATCCCGCAAAGCCGGCGCCGGCCATCCCCATGGTGTTGTCAACATTGGGGTCGTGCGTCACAATGTCGAGCACGGCGCGCTGGTGGGCGCGCATCGCATCGACGGAAATTCCCTGCTGCGCCTGCGTGAAGCCGACCAGGAAGCCCGAATCCTCGCTGGACAGAAACGCCTTGGGGACCAGGCCGAAGACGTAGACCGTCGCCGCCAGCAGCACAAACGAGAACATCAGCGTGATGAAGCGATGCCGCAGCACGGCACGCAGGCTGGCGTCGTAGCCGCGCACCAGCCACTGGTGAGCGTTCTCGAAAGCCTGGTAAAGCCGCCCGTGTCCCTGCTGCGACGGCGGCCGCAGGAATCGGCTGCACAGCATGGGCGTCAAAGTGAGCGAGACAAAGCCCGAGACCAGAACCGCCGAGGTAATGGTGACGGCGAACTCGTGCATGATGCGCCCTATAATGCCGCCCAGAAACAGCACCGGGATGAAAACGGCGGCCAGCGACAGGGTCATCGACATGATGGTGAAACTGATCTGCCGCGAGCCATTGCGCGCCGCTTCCCAGACGCCCTGCCCCATTTCCATGTGGCGCACGATGTTTTCGAGCATCACGATGGCGTCGTCCACCACGAATCCCACGGAAAGCGTCAGGGCCATCAGCGACAGGTTGTCGACGGTGTAGCCTAGAAGATACATCACGGCGAAGGTGCCGATGATCGACATGGGCAAGGCGAGGCTGGGGATGATGGTGGCGGAGAGGTTCTTGAGGAAAAGGAAGATCACCATCACCACCAGGGCGATCGTGAGGTAAAGCGTGAACTTGACGTCGTGCACCGAGTCCCGGATCGTCTGGGAGCGGTCATACAGGATGTTCATCTGCACCGACGCCGGGATTTCGGCCCGGAAGCTCGGCAGCAGCTTCTTGATGTTGTCCACCACCTCAACCGTATTGGTGCCGGGCTGCCGCCGGATGGCCAGCACCTCGGATTGAATGCCGTTGAACCAGTTGATGACTTTGTCGTTTTGGACGCTGTCGATGACGTTGCCGAGTTCCTCGAGCCGGACTGGCGATCCATTGCGATAGGCTACAATCAGCGGGCGGAAAGCGGCAGCATCCAGAAGCTGGCCCGTGGCCTGCACCGTAAAGGCCTTGTGCGCCCCGGTCAGCAAGCCCGTGGGCAGATTCACATTGGCCTGCTGCACGGCGCTGGTAACTTCATCGATCCCTACGTGGTACGCCGCCAGGGCCTTGGGATCCAGTTGCACGCGCACCGCATACTTCTGCGCGCCGAACACCTGGACCTGGGCTACCCCGCTCACCATGGAAATACGTTGCGCCATCAACGTGTTGCCGTAGCGGTCCACGGTGGAAAGCGGCAAAGTCGCGGAACTGACGGCCATGTAAATGATGGGCTGATCGGCCGGATTCACCTTCTGGTAGGAAGGCGGACTGGGCATGCCGCTCGGAAGTTGGCCGCCCACGGCCGCAATCGACGCCTGCACGTCCTGGGCGGCGGCGTCGATGTTGCGGCTGAGGTCGAACTGCAACGTGACCGAAGTGAAGCCCTGTGTGTTCACCGAACTCATGGAATCGAGGCCGGCAATGGTGGAAAACTGCCGCTCGAGCGGGGTTGCCACCGAGGAGGCCATAGTGTCCGGACTCGCGCCGGGCAGCGAGGCGCTGACCTGGATGGTGGGATAGTCGACGGTCGGCAGGTCGCTGACCGGCAGGGCGCGATAACCCATGATCCCGAAGAGCAGGATCGCGCCCATGAAGAGCGTGGTCATCACCGGACGACGGATGCAAAGTTCGGGGAGAGTCATGCGGGACCTCGAGGGTGCTCGATACTTGGGTGTTCCAGGAGAAGGTTGACAGTCAACAGTTCACAGTCGACAGTCCCCGTATTCAATCTTCCGATCCGGGCTCAGAATCGATCGACGCGGAGACTGTGAACCGTCAACTGCCGACTTCCTCCAAACTGTCGACTGTTAACTTTCGACTGTCAACTCTTCCTGATCATCACGTGGCCGCCCGGCATTAACATCAATTGGCCGTCGGTCACCACCGTGTCGCCCGCCGCTACGCCCTGCTCGATGACCGTATCGCCGCCGTCCGTCACCCCGGCCACGACCGGACGCATCTCCACCGAGTTGTCAGCTTTGACGACAAAAATGTATTTCCCGTTCTGGCCTGTCTGGACGGCCTGACTCGGCACTACCACAGCATCGGGCAGCGATTGCAGCGTGAGAGTGACATTGACGAACTGGCCGGGCCACAGTCGCTTGCCCTCGTTGGGGAACGTGGCCTTCATCATGACCGTGCCCGTGTTGGTGTCGACGGTGTTGTTGATGAACGCCAATGTCCCTGCTTCGGGGTGCGTCGTGTCTTGAGGGATGGCGGCCGTCACGGGCATGGGCCTTTCTGCGAACCGGCGCTTGATCTCGTCCAGATACTGCTCCGGAACCGAGAAGTCGACGTACAAGGGGCTGATCTGGTTGATCGTCACCAGGGCGGCGTCGTTGTTCTTCACCAGGTTACCCGTCTTGATCGCCAGGCTCCCTGTCCTCCCGCTGATCGGCGACCGGATCACGCAATAACCGAGCTCGATTTTGGCGTTCTCAATCGCCGCCTGGTCCGCTTTGACCGTGGCTTCGAGAGCTGCCTGATTGGTCCGGAATGTCTCTTCCTGATCTTTCGAGATGATGCCCTGCTGGAACAGCGCCGTATTGCGCTGGAACTGATCTTGCGCGTTCCGCAACTGGGCTTGGTCGCGAGCCAGGTTGGCCTCCGACTGGTGCAGGGCGGCCTCGAAGGGGGCCGAATCGATGGCGAAGAGTTCCTGACCCTGTTGCACGTCCTGGCCTTCGCGAAAATCCACTCGCTGCAATAATCCATCCACCTGCGCCTTCACGTTGACCGTGGTGTACGCCTCGCCGTTGCCGATCACCGTAATCCTTACCGGGACCGTCCGGCGCGAAGCTTTGCCGACCGTGACCGGCACGGGCGGCATCTGCATCATCGGCGCCGCCTGAGTTCCGCCTGCGTGCGGGGCGTCCTTCGAACACCCGGCGGCCCACAGCACGAGCAGGCCCGCGCCGGCGAGCGCGCCGAATGCGCCGGCTTGGCGGCGAAACCTGGGCCGGCACTGGCAAATCAGGCATTCACGTAAATCCATGCTGGTCCTCTGGAAGAGATACGAACCACGCTCCTCAGATGATACAAATTCGCATCAGGTTCATCATCTAATATATCGCTTTTGTTCGAGGCCGTCTTCGTGGCCTGGAATCGACAACGGCCGGCTGGCGCGCTGCCCTTCCTGTGGCTCACCGTCGGGTTTGTTTCGGTGATGATCCTCAGTGTGGGCTCTCGGGTTCTGCCCGCGTTTGCCGCCATGCGTCGGCTCTGGAGCCCTTGGCTGGTGTTTCTTGCGCTGGTGCTGCTCAGCACCGGCTGCGCCCTGCGCGTCTCGTGCGAAGTGCTCTCCTACCAGGGCTACCCCGCCTGGGGCTGATCCCTGCTGCCGTTTTCAGCCGTGCTTGAGCTGGCCGGAGTAACTGCCTTTGCCATAACATCTTCGGCACTTTACCTCTTTGAGCCCAGTCATGTCCAGAAGCAATCCTTGATGATTCAGGTGCCACTATCATCATTCGACAGGAGATAGCCCGATCGACCGGCGAATACTCGTGGCTCGCTTCGTGAATCGCTGCCGATGGCGCCAGCGCTGCCTAGCCTACAGTAGGGAGTCTAGAGAAATCCTTTGACAGGCGCAGCGGGCCTCTGATAAAGTTCTTTCTCCCTCGAACCGGTCCGGAGAAAACCTCCATGGCCGCCATCGACCGCCTCGCCTCGTTTCCCATCCGGCTGCCGAGACACAAACCCTCGAAAAATGTAGTCGGAATGAAGCTGGAATGTGCTCTGCAATCAACAACTTGCCTTAAAGCCGTTTCGCCCCTTTTGCCCACGATTCACCCGCGATAAAGCACGTCGCTGGGGACCAAATCGCGATCCATGGCGGGGGAGTCGATACCGGGTGCGCCACCTTCGTCGACGCGTTCGGCGCGGTCCGATTTCGGGCGACCTCGTCCGCAACTGGACACGCGTCAGCCGTTCCCAGGGCGTTCACCCGACCTATCCCGTTATCAGCCAGCAACTTTACCGCTGCTGACTGGAAGCCGGAGTGCTGTACGGGAGTCGATTCGCAGGACCGGAGGCTGAGATGGGATCTTTCTTGCAGGACCTCGGTTATGCCTGGCGGCAATTGAAGAAATCCCCCGGGTTCGCCTTCGTCGCGATCCTGACGCTGGCGCTCGGTATCGGCGCGAATACCGCCATCTTCAGCGTCATGAACGCCGTCCTGTTGCGCTACCTGCCGGTGCCGAATCCGCACCAGTTGCTTTATCTCGAGGGCGCTCATCGGCCGAGCAATACGTCGCAGACCGGAGACGATGATTTTTCTTTTACCGAGTACACCTTCGAGCAGCTCCGCAAGGATCGCAACGCTTTCTCCGACCTGATGGCCTTCGTCCCGCTCGGCCTTCCTACCATCCCTGTTCGTTATGGCGATGAGCCTGAACAGGCGCGAGCCGACATGGTGAGCGGCAATTTCTTTTCGGGCCTCGGCGTCACGATGGAAGGCGGCCGTGCCTTCACGATGGACGATGAAGCCCGGCACGCTCAAGTCGCCGTGCTGAGCGACAGCTACTGGACGCGCCGCTTTGGACGGAATCCTTCGATCCTGGGCGGCACTCTCTACTTGAAGGGCGTGCCCTTCACCGTGATCGGAATTGCCCGGCAGGGCTTCTCCGGAGTGGAGCCTGTCGACACGAAACTGATGGACATCTGGATTCCTCTGCAGGATCGCCCCGACCTTACTGCCTGGGGCCAGGCGGACCAGCACGACGGTTTCAAACTGTACGGAACCCACGCCTGGTGGTGCCTGATGCTGATGGGGCGCCTCGAGCCGGGCGTCACCGAAGAACAGGCGCAGGCGCGCTTGAATCCGCTGTTTCTTGATACCGCCTACTGGGGAGGTGCAACGAAGGAGCCCAATCGGCCAAAGCCGCGGCTTCACTTCGGCTCCGCCCGGGGCAACGGGGGTCTCCGCCAGGACTATGAGCGTCCTCTGGAAGTCTTGATGGCGATGGTCGGATTGGTGCTGCTGATAGCCTGCGGGAACGTGGCCACGCTGCTGGTCGCCCGCAATGCCTCCCGCGAGCGCGAATTCAGTCTCCGGATGGCGCTCGGCGCAGGCCGCAGCCGCCTTTTCCGGCAATTGCTCACGGAAAGCCTGCTGCTGGTGACGGCGGGCGGCGTGCTCGGATGGCTGTTCGCGGCGTGGTCCACCAAGTCGCTTGCGGCGTGGTCCGAGCTCGACGTCAGCCTCGCGCCTGACCGCCTTGTCCTGCTCTTCACCCTCAGCGTATCCGCCCTGGCGGCGCTGGTTTTCGGACTCGCGCCGCTCCGCAACGCCGTGCGCGTGCCTCCCGGCCTCGCCCTGAAGACGTCGGCGGCGACGTCAAATCAGGACCGGAGAAAGATTCGCGGCGGCCAATTAGTTGTTGCCGCGCAGATGTCCCTTTGCCTCGTGCTGCTGGTGGGGGGCGGCCTGCTGTTGCGCACGCTGTTGAATCTGGAAAATACCAACCTCGGAATGCGCGTCTCGGGCCTCGTGGCGTTCGGCATCACTCCGCCCCAGACGCTTCACACCGATGCCGAGGCCACTCACTTTTTCGGCGCGCTCACGGACAGGTTCCGGACGCTGCCCGGCGTGGAGTCCGTTACGCTGATGCAGAACCGCATCGGCGCCGGCTGGTCCAGTAATACCCCAGCTTACGTGGACGGCACGCTTCCGCTCGGCGAGACCGACCAGGGCGTCATGCGCTGGAATGCTGTCGGGCCTGACTACTTCCACACCCTCGGCACTCCACTGATCCTCGGACGCGACATCACCGAGCGCGATACCGCTGCGGCGCCCAAGGTGGTGGTGGTCAACCAGACATTCGCCAAGCTGCTGCTGGGAGGTCGTAATCCCATCGGTCACCACGTGGCCTTCTATGGAGCCAGCCCCGACGGCATAAACCCACCGGCGCAGTACACCATCGTGGGCGTGGCCGCCAACAGCAAGTACCACTCCGTAGACGAGGCGACCCGGCCCATGGCCTACTTCCCCTACACCCAGGTCTCCGGGATCGGAACCATGCATTTCGAGCTGCGGACCGCGGGGAACCCTGCCGGCTTGTTTCCCGAAGTCGAATCGGCCGTGCGCCAATTCGGTCCCGATCTGCCGCTGCTTGAGCCCATGACCCAGCAGGAGCAGTTCGCGCGCTCCTTCGCTCAACAGCGCCTGCTTTCGCGCCTCGCGACCTTCTTCGGCCTGCTGGCGGCGCTGCTGGTCGCCATCGGTCTCTATGGCACGTTAGCCTACAGAGTTAGTCGACGCACCGCCGAGATCGGCGTCCGCATGGCCCTGGGCGCGCAGCGCCGCGAAGTGCTCTGGATGGTCCTCGGCGAAAGCCTGCTGGTTGTGACAGCCGGCGTCGTGGTGGGACTGCCTCTGGCGATCGCCGCCGCCCGCCTGCTGCGATCGGCCCTGTTCGGACTCGGACCCGGCGATCCGCTCACGTTTGCCGCGGCACTACTCGGAATCGTCGCGGTCACGCTGGTCGCGAGCCTGATTCCGGCGCGCCGCGCGGCGTCCGTCGATCCCATGCAGGCGCTGCGGATGGAATAGGTTCGCGCCCCTTCCTGACGCGGATTCCCGCCTCAGCTAAGATGGTCATGTAAGTGACCATCTTGGGACGCGCCATGCAGAGCGTCAACGTTGCCGAAGCGAAGGCCCGGCTCAGCGAGCTGCTGGCCAGGGTCGAATCCGGGCGAGAAATCGTCATCACCCGCCGCGGCCACGCCCTAGCCCGGTTGACGGCCGTGAAGCAGCCCAAGCAGCCTCTCGACTTTTCGGCGCTCGATTCCTTGCGCGCTCGGCAACCACTCTCGAAAACCTCAAGCGTTCGGCTCATTCGCGGGATGCGCGATGAGAAATACTGATGATTTATCTCGATACCAGTGCCCTCGTTCCGCCTCTGGTTCACGAGCGCGAATCGCCCGCCGTGCGCGCGAGAGTCGCCGCCTTGCCGGCCGCCGAACTGGCCATCAGCGAATGGACCATCGCAGAGTTCGTCAGCGCTGTGGGAATCAAGGTGAGGAGCCGCGATTAGACCCGCAGACGGGACGTGAAGTGGTGAGAGCATTCCACAGGATGGCGGACGAGAGTCTCGTCATCCTGACGCCCGGGCCGGAAGACTTCGTGCTGGCCCGAGAGTATCCTGAACGCTTTGACGCCGGATTGCGGGCGGGAGATGCGCTGCACCTTGCGATCGCCTCGAACAACAAGGCGCAGAAGAGGTACTCGCGGGACCGGGCCCTGCTGAAATCTGCCGGGAAGGTCAATCTGGCGGTGCAATTTCTGGCGCTGGTCTAACAAAGCAGAGGGCCTGCCTGAACGGGGTCAATCCGGAATCCAGCGCATTGAACCAATGACTCCGTGAATCAGTGAATCAATTCAGTACAGGCGGGCCATTTCCGCCGCCGGAGCAGCGAAATGAGCCGCGAAGGGCGCCGGGGCGGAAACGCGCTCGACGAGCCAGCTTGCCAGCAGCCATACGTGACCGCTGACCGGCGAGATGTGGATGAAAAAGCTGCGGTCGCCATCGGAAAGATCGTAAAAATCCTTGCGCCGCGGATCGGCTTGGGCAACCGCGCCTTCACGCAAAGCCCTCGCCAGCCGGTCCACGATCTCCTGGGGATAATTGCGGAGGTTGTCGATCACGGGTTTGTTGCTAAGCCTGATTAGCATTACAGCCTCCCTATTCCGCTTTCAACTACTAATACGTCGCTCGCCCCCTTGAAGTTTCCGAAAAACTGAGCCCTATCGGTTTTTTTGCTCAGCCGCAGGCTCCAATTGCTTCAAGTACTTAGACGATGACTGCGGCGACTGGTTGGTTTCGCGGGCGCGGAATTTTTTCCTGACCGGCGGGGTGTCGAGACAGTCCAAAAATGGCGAGGTAAATGCTACGTGCAGGTTGCCCTTCCCAGTGCTCAACCGACGGCAATATGAGTCTCCGTCCGTTCAACTCCATCCAGCTTCTGGATCCGATCGATTACAAGATCGTTAAAGGCCCGCTCATCGGTGGTCTCGACGTACACAAACACGTCCGGGACCCCCCAACAGGCGTCCGCATGCTGGACTCCGGTCATTTCGCTGACGGCGGCCACCACGTCCCGGACCTTGCCCGGTCGCACGTTGATCAGAACATATCCCCTCATGGTCCCTCTTTCTCCATCGACGCCGGTCCAGGTCCCGCGCCTGCCGTTCTATGCTTTTCCAAAACGCCGGCAATCCCTCTCATTCTACCGCCCAAGGAAAGCTGCTCGCCAGGACTTTGGGCAGGCGTACGCGCAAATTTTATGGATTTCATAGACGGTTTTAATTGGTGAGCACGGCACCAAGCCCGTATACTCAGGCCTGGTAGTTCTAGCAAGCGTACGACGGTTCTGTCCACCGAAGGGGGCCTGATGCGGAAAACTGCCTGCGGCGCGCTGTTTTTCCTAACCCTGTTCCTCGGCGTCTCGCTCACCGGATGGGGGCAGGCGCCCGCGAGTCCCCCGGCGGCTTCTCCGCCGGTCGAGCGTCACCTCAGCGATCTCGATCAGCAGGTGCATCAGGCGCAGACCAGCGGCGACAACGCCTGGATGTTGACGAGCGCGGCGTTGGTGCTGATGATGACCGGCCCGGGCCTGGCACTGTTCTATGGCGGCTTGGTGCGCCGCAAGAACGTGCTCGGCACCATGATGCAGAGCTTCACCCTCATGGCGCTGATTTCTGTGGTGTGGGCGATTGTGGGCTACAGCCTCTGCTTTCACAGCGGCGGCTCGTTTCTGGGCAACCTTGGCTACTTTGGACTGAACGGCGTAGGCGGTGCCCCTGATCCCGATTATGCCGCCACCATTCCCCAGCAGACCTTCATGATGTTCCAATTGATGTTCGCCATCATCACGCCGGCGCTCATCACCGGCGCGTTTGCGGAACGGATGAAGTTCAGCGCTTTAGTCGTTTTCATGATCCTCTGGTCCCTCATCGTTTACGATCCGATGGCGCACATGGTCTGGGGCAAGGGCGGGCTGCTCAATGCGACGCTGGGCGGGCGATTCCCTACCCTCGATTTCGCCGGCGGGACGGTGGTCCACATCACCTCCGGCGTCTCGGCGCTGGTGACGGCTCTTTATCTTGGCAAGCGCGTCGGCTTCCCCAGACAACCGATGCCGCCCCACAGCGTAGTGCTGAGCTTCATCGGCGCTTGTCTCCTCTGGGTGGGCTGGTTCGGATTCAACGCCGGCAGCGCGCTTGCAGCCGGAAGTCTTGCCACCAGCGCCTTCGTGGCCACGCATCTTGCCGCGGCCGCAGCCGCGCTGGGCTGGGCTGGCGCCGAATGGATCCGCAACGGCAAACCCAGCGTCCTCGGCGCCATCTCGGGCTCCGTGGCCGGACTCGTGGCCATCACGCCCGCCTCGGGATTCGTGAGCCCCATGCCTGCTCTGTTGATCGGCGTTGCGGCGGGAGTGGTCTGCTACCTGATGGTCGCCAAGGTCAAGGGCAAGCTCGGCTACGACGATTCCCTCGACGCTTTCGGCGTCCATGGCATTGGCGGGACACTGGGCGCGATTCTTACCGGCGTGTTCGCAACCAGCCTGGTGAATCCGATCTTCAAGGACGCCCAAGGCAATTCCCTGCCCGTCGGCATGATTGACGGCCACACCGGACAGGTGCTGAATCAACTCGTTGCTGTCCTCATTTCCTGGGGCCTGGCGATTGTCGGAACGCTGGTCATCCTCAAAGTCGTCGATCTCGTCATCGGTCTCCGCGTTCCGGAACAGGATGAGATCGAAGGCCTGGATCTTTCGCAGCACGGCGAGGAAGGGTATAACTTTGAAGCGTAGCGCCGGGCCTCACCGCACGCCGCAATCAAAACCGGAGCTTCTCTGTGATCTCTGTGTTGAGAGCTCTTGAACACGGAGGACACGGAGCTTTCGATTTCAGGAGCAGAGGTGCAAGACAGTCGCGGAAAGCGAAGGACCCTACGACTCATATTACAGGGGACGCCATGAAAAAGATTGAAGCCATCGTTCAGCCGTCGCGAATGGAATCGGTCAAGGAGGCCCTGGTCGAGCTGGGCATCATGGGCATGACGATTTCTGAGGTCCGGGGCCATGGACGACAGAAAGGCCATACCGAGGTTTACCGCGGCAACGAGTACACCGTCGACCTGCTGCCCAAAATGAAATTCGAGATTATACTCCCCGACGCCATGCTGGATTCGGCTATCGAGGCTATCCTGCGCTCCGCCAAGACCGGCAAGATCGGCGACGGGAAGATCTTCGTTTCGACTGTGGAAGACGCTATCCGGATTCGCAATCTGGATCGGGGAGAGAAAGCGATCTAGGAACCGTGGCCAGTGACAAGGGGTGAGTGGCAAGAGAGGGTTTGAACCCAAGTGGCGGGAACTGGCAACTGACGAAAGGCAGGCAGGGCCAATCGGCCAGCGGTGAGTGACGAAAGCGAAATCCTGAAATCTGTCGCGTCGATTTATGAGGCGGGCAGCCGCAGAATCCGCGAACAGTTCGAGCGCGACCGCCAACCCGCGACGGTGCTGCGTGAACGAACGCACGTGGTGGATCGCGTCGTCACCGGGCTCTATTCCCAATTCATCGCCGGCGGACCGGGTGAGCCGCAGGGCCTGTGCGTCGCTGCCGTGGGCGGGTACGGCCGCCGGGAACTGCATCCCTGCTCCGACGTCGACCTGACCTTCGTCTGCGCCAACGGCGCCGTGGAAGCCGCGCACCGCGAATCTACGGGGGCGCTGCTGCGCGCATTGTGGGACCTGGGGCTGCGGTCGAGCGGCGGACTTCGGACGCTCGGCGAGTGCCGCACGGTTCTGGCCACCGATCCCGAGTTTGCGGTGGCGCTGCTCGACGTGCGATATCTCGCCGGAGACCCACAGCTGTTCGGCGCGCTCCACGACCGCCTGCTGCCCGAGGTGATCGCGCGTGAACGTCACAGTCTGGTCTCGAATCTCGACAGTCTTACGCGGCAGCGCCATCAGAAATACGCCGGCACCATTTTCCACCTCGAGCCCCACATTAAAGACGCTCCCGGCGGTCTGCGCGACTACCACGTGGCGCGCTGGCTGGCCGGCATCACCGCCCTCGACGAGCGCGGCGCCTGGAGCGCGCCCGACGAACTCTGGCCGCAGGCGTTCAGCCCCGAGGCGCGCGCCGCCTTCAGCTTCTTGTCGGCCAGCCGGTGCTTTCTGCACTATCGGCGCGAGCGCGATGACAATCACCTGTCGTACGAGATGCAGGACCAGGCCGCAAGCGAAGGCGTCGGCAGCGACTCCGGTCCGTTGAGCGCCACAGAATGGATGCGCCGCTATTTCCGTCACGCGCGGCGGATCGACGCTCTGGTGTCGCGCCTGCTCGCTGAGACCTCCCGCGGCAGCCGGTCGCTTTCGGCAGTCTTCGAAGACTGGCGTACGCGGCTTTCGAATAGCGACTTCTCGGTGATCGGCGGTCGGGTTTTTCCCCGCCAATCAGCGGCCAACGCGGACGCGGGAGTGCTGCTGAGACTCTTTGAGATGGTGGCGCGGCACGATTTGCAGCTGAGCGCGGAGGCCGAGCGTTGGGTTCTGGAGGTTCTGCCGCGTTTCGCGACGTCACTCAACGAATTTCCGGAAGCCACTCTGAGCCTCCAGGAAATCCTGCCATCGGCGCATGCAGCCGCCGCTTTGCGCGCCATGCACCGGCTGGGCGTGCTCACCGCGCTGATGCCGGAATTCCACGCCATCGACGCACTGGTCACACGCGATTTCTATCATCGTTACACCGTGGACGAGCATACTTTTGTGAGCATTCAAGCGCTGCACGATCTTGAGAAGCTGAAGAGCCGCAAGGGAGCCCGGGACGAGGGCCGCGAGCGGGATCTCGCTCGCATCGAGCAGCGCTTCGCCGCGCTGCTGGCAGAAATCGATCGGCCGGAGATGCTCTTTCTTGCCTTGTTGCTGCACGATCTCGGCAAAGGCACGGCGTACGCCGATCACGTTCAAGGCAGCGTGGAAGCGGCCCAGCAAGTGCTCGCGCGACTCGGCACTTCGCCGGACGAGGATCGCACCGTTCTGTTCCTGATCGCCCACCACATCAACATGTCGTCCACGCTGCTGCGCCGCGACATTCTCGATCCCGACACCATCCGCGAATTCGCACACAAGATGGGCAGCGTGGAGCGTCTGAAGCTGCTGGCGCTTCTAACGTACGCGGACATTAAGGCGGTCAATCCCGATGCCCTGACGCCGTGGAAGGCCGACGCGCTGTGGCAGCTCTATGTCGCCACGGCCAACCACCTCGCGCGCAGTTTGGATGATGACCGGGTCAAACCTACCGACGCTGCGCTTGACATCGATGAGACCTTGACCGCTGGAAAGCCGATCGATCAGCCTTCCGAGCTGCATGGGTTTCTGGCGGGCTTCCCCCAGCGCTACCTTGCTGTGCACGCGCCTGGCGAAATCCTCGAGCACCTGGAGATGGCGCGCTCGCTCGACCGCGAACCGGCGCGCCTGCGCCTGGAGCGCGAGCACGCTTTCTGGCAGCTCACCCTGATCACACGCGACCGGCCGCTCCTGTTTGCTACCATCACCGGGGCCATTGCGTCCTGGGGCATGAGCATCGTCAAGGCCGAGGCTTTTTCCAACGCGCAAGGTGTGGTGCTCGATGTCTTTGCCTTTCAGGACCTGCATCGTACGCTGGAGCTGAATCCTTCGGAGATCGCGCGATTCGAGCAGCACCTGCTGGACGCGCTCGCCGGCAAGCTTTCGCTCGACGCGCTGCTCGAGGAAGCCACCGGGCGGCGGGCTTCGCTGCGTTCGCCCAAAGTCACCATCCCCACCCAGGTTCGGTTCGACGACGCGAGTTCCAGCCACAGCACCTTGCTCGAGCTAGTGACCACCGACCGGCCGGGGCTCCTGTTCGACGTGAGTTATGCCCTGGCACGATCGAACTGCAATATCGAGGTGGCCCTGATCGACACCGAAGGCCAGCGCGCGATTGACGTGTTTTACTTGACGGCCGGCGCCTCCAAGCTCGGCGCCGCACAGCAGAGCCTGATCCGCACTCAGCTCGAGAGCATCCTCGCAACGCCTTCCGGGGTTGTAGGTGAGGCCTCTCGCCTCATTTCTGGCCCGGCCGCCGCCGAACCCTCAGCGGGAGCAGGGCCATAGCGGCCGTTTCGGCTGACGTAGCGCCGGTGTCCCCTAGTCCCTAACCCCTATCGTGACCAGCCACCTCTCCATCAACTCCGGCCAGTGCGTAGCCGGCAGATCCGTCGGCCGCAGCCCGAACGCGTGCCCGCCCTGCGCGTATGAATGGATCTCCACCGGCACCCCAGCGTTCTTCAGCGCGGTGTAGTACGCCAATGCGTCATTGACATCGTCCACGTGATCGTCTTCGTTCTGCAGGAGAAACGTGGGCGGCGTCTGGCGGGTGACGGGAACGTTCGGATTCAATCTGAGAGCGTCACCGCCAACCCAGAGATGCCCCGGGTAAATGCCGATCGCAAAATCCGGGCGGCAGCTTTGCTTGTCAGCCGCATCCACAGGCGCGTACAAACGGCGCTCAAACTTCGTGCTGATCTCGGCCACGAGATACCCGCCTGCGGAAAACCCCAGCACGCCGATCTTATGCGGATCGATGTGCCACTCCGCGGCGTGCAAGCGCGCGAGGCCCATAGTCCGCTGCGCATCTTCCAGCGCCAATGTCGACGTCGCAAGACCGTCGGGGCGGCACTTGCAGTGCCAGTCATAGGGCAGGCTCGGCACGCGATATTTCAACAGCACGCACGTGATCCCCGTGGACGTCAGCCAATCGCAAACCTCCGTGCCTTCCAGATCGATGGCCAATTCCTCAAACCCTCCGCCCGGAAAGACGACCACCGCGCCGCCCGTATTTCTGCCGTGCGGCGAATAAACCGTCATCGTGGGCCGCGAGACGTTGTACACACTCACCACCGGCCGGCCGCCAATCAACTCCTTTGACGTCTCCATATACTCCGGCCCGGGAACCGGCTGTGCATCAGGCGCCGCACTTGGCCAGATCGGGATTTGTCGATGTCCCGGCGATGGCTGCCAGACCGGCTTCTGCGCGCTCCGACCGCCAAGCGCGAGGACAAAAGCAAGAACGAAGATCAAACGCCTCATCACATGCCTTTCGGATACCGAGCGGCGGAATCGCCGCGCTGGAGATCCTGCGCGGCATTCGGTCGACCCCTTATGCTGGATTGGGAATCTCGGCGACGAACGCGACTCCCAGCCAGCCGGGCGTCCGCCTCTGCGAAATCTGACCAATCTGCGGACTGGGAGCGGCTTAGCGGGTACTGCACGCCCGGAACCGCGGTTTCCCGGTCATCAGGCGCCGGTAGACGGCCGCGTCGCGCAGCACGGTTTCGACGTAAGCGCGCGTTTCCGGAAACGGGATGCTCTCCACGAACTCGGCGTCTTCGGAATACGTATGGCCGTTCAGCCATTCGTGAACGCGGTCGGGGCCGGCATTGTAAGCGGCGAGGGCCTGCTCCAGGTTGCCGTTGAACTCGCGGATGATCTGGGCCAGATAACTGCACCCCGCGCGCAGGTTGTACGCCGGATTGAGGAGATTCCCCGCCGCACGGCGATGCGGGGACCGGCGCGAGCCGCCCGCGAGGGTTCTGGCAGTCGGGGGCAGCAACTGCATCAGGCCGCGCGCCCCGGGTCCGGAAACCGCCTTGGCATTGAACCCGGACTCCTGGCGGATGAGTGCCATCACCAGGTAAGGATCGAGATGATTGAGCGCCGCGTCTCTTCGCACCAGCGTCCAGAACTCCTGGGGGTAGAGCAGCGTCCAGAGGTCCGCGGGCAGCGCGGAGAAGTCGTACTCGATGTAGCCCGGCACGGCCCTCTTGGCGTAATAGGTGGCGACATCGTACCGTTTAGCGTCGCGTTCGACCCGGGCCAGCGCCAGCTTGACGCGCGCCGATTCGGGTCCGTCGCCCGCCGCCTGCAGCCGCGCGCGCAACTCGTGCTGCGCGAGATCGTCCAGTCCCAGCGCGGCCAGAATCATGCCGCGCCGCTCGTCGCTCGAGGGGAGCCGGGCGCAAACCAGGCTGTACTCGGGCATCGGCGCGGCCTTGCTGCGGACGGTCTCGACCTCCGGCGGCAGCGCCGCGCTCGTGGCCGCCGCATTGACGATCCTCGCGTCACCGGCGCGATTCGTCCCCTGGACGGCGTAGTAGTCGCTGCGGAACATCTGCGCCAGCAGCGCGTAGATTCGCCGCGCACTCGCGGCGCGCCCCTGGAGTTCTTCCAGACGTCCGACCCAGTACAGTCCCGCCGGAACCCGGAACGACGACGGGTAGCGCCCAAGATATTCGAGAAACGACTTTTCCGCTCCCTCGCGCTCCCCGCCCACGTACGCCGCCCACGCCGACTCCCACAAAGCACGCGGGGCAAGATCGGAGTCCGGGAAGGCAGCGGCGAGCCTGGAATTGTAGACTGCACTGCGTCCCCAGTCCTGGTGCCGCGTGTAGAAAAACGCGATCGAGTTGAGCGCCGCGGCGTAGGACGGCGACTGAGGATAGAGCTGCGCCAGGCGATCCACCTCGGCGGTGGCCGCGGCCTCGTCGTGATTGCCCTCGGCGACGCGCAGCATCAGCAGACCCCGCTCGGCGTCGATCTCGCCTTGCGGCCAGCCCGGCGCCGCCAGGTCCGCCGCAGCTTCGCTCGCGCGGCCGACATGCGCCCAGCAGCGGTCGCGTCCGAGGCGCCATGCTGCCACCGACGCGCTCGCTGGGGCGTCGCGCAACAAGGCCTCATACTCGCCAAGCGCAGCCTGCCGGCGCCCGTCGTTTTCAAGGAGGCGGGCTCGCTCCGCACGCATCTCCTCCTTCGGCGCAGGATACGAGCCGCCCATCTTCCCCGCGAGACGCTGCAGCGCCGTGTTCGCCACGCCGGCTTCAGGCGCGGTGGGCGAGCGGTAGTAGGCGTCCTGATAAGCCTCGGCCGCGCCCTTCAAGTCCCCCAAGTCCTCTCGAGCCTGAGCCAGCAACAACTGGAGCGGCGGATATTTGGCGATGTCGGGCACGGCACCCAGAACGGCGACGGCCTCGGACGGGCGATGCGCGCCGATCAGGGACCACGCGAGCAGCCGTGCGGATTCGAGACGGAGAGCGCTGGCCGGAAAGCGCGTGCTGAAATCGGCGAGGATCGGAGCTGCTATCTCAGGCTGATGGGCGAGGCTCGCGGCCGAGGCGCGGTAATAGGTGGCGTAATCGGCGAGCGGGAAACCGGTGGCCGCGGCGCGCGCGAGATGGTCCATCGCCGGGGAGTAGTCGCCGGCCTGGTACTCGCGATATCCGAGCGCGAGGTAGGCCTCGCCTCTTGTCTCGCGGTCTTTTGCCGACGCGGCGTAACCCGCGAGCGGCGGCCATCCCGCCGGGTGATCGGCGCGGGCGGCGAGCGTCCGGAGAGTTGAGGGGACCGGCGCCGGAGCCGAAGCGCCGGACTCAGCCTGTGGAGAGCCTGGCGCGCTGGTTCCCGGCGCGCACACCAGAAAGGCGGCGAGTGGCCATGCTCGAAAGGCAAATCCGAAGCGACCCCACAAGCTCTTCAGGGAGTGCGCAACGTGAGTCGACGGTCGAACCCGGGTCACTTGACCACCAGGACTTCGCGCCAGCCCGAACGCGTGAGAAAAGTCTTCACACTGCCGGTGGGCAGCAGGCGATCGATTTCACGATTGCTGAGCGCGGGATAAGGAAACGCAACGGCGCCTTCGCGCGCGCGTGTCAGGCCGGTGAGGCCCTCCAGTTCCCACTCCGCGTCGGCGCCCTTCTCCAAACGCGGCTCGCGCAGCAGGCAGAAGAGCACTCCGCCGGGCTCCATCAGCTTGTGGATTCGCAGCAACACCTCGGCCAGCGCCTCCCGCGGAAGCAGGTCCAGCAGGTGCCAGCCGAATACGATGGAGAGCGAGGCGGGAGCGACGGGCGGAAGCTCGGCGAGCAGTGCCTCGGTCCGAAAGACGGGAGTCTTTCGTGTCCGATCCCAGAGGTCGGGCCGCTTCAGAGGAGAGATCAGGTCGCCGCGGTAGAGCCGGCCGCTACGCCCCAGCAGGACGGCGAGCGTGGCCGAGCGGATGGGTCCGCAATCGAGCACGCAAGGCCGGGGGATATCCTGGGCGTACTGCCAGAGCCAGCGGAGCCCGAAGCTGGGCGCGGGAGCGCTTCGCGGATCGGTGCCCGCTTCCGAGCGGCCGGGTCTTGCCAGCATGCTTTAGCTCGCGCGTGGCGTCATAGGCGGACGGGCCGGCGCCGCTTCCGCGCGTCCTTCGCGGAGGATCTCGATGCTGCCCTTGAAATAAGCGCCATCCTCGATGGCCACACCCGCAGCCTGCAAATCTCCCGTGACGTTCCCCGTCCGGCGGATGTCGATCTTCTCGCGCGCGGTGATCTTTCCGTTGACCGAGCCGTGCACCACGATTTGCCGGGCCCGGATCTCGGACTTCACCTGCCCCTGTGGACCAACGGTCACGGTGTTCTCCGCCACATCAATGGTTCCCTCGAACTGGCCTTCGACGACCAGATCCTCCTTGGCGGAGAGCTCTCCCTTGATGGTCATGGATCGTCCCAGCGTGGACGATGCTTGCCCGCCGCTCGGGGCGGGAGGACGCGGAGTGACATCTGGCATAGGTTTCTCCATTCGAGGAGGCTCGGGCGGAGGAAGAACCGCTTCGGGACCGGGACCTGTCGGGCTCGAGCTCACACTTTCGGGTTTCTGTTTCTTATCCCACAACATTGGAATCTTGCTTCGCAAAAACCGGCGACTTGGGCTCGCCAGTCGAATTATGTTACGACAATCGCCTGCGGATGGCAAACGCAGCCGCGGCCCGCAGTGGTTTCACCTGATCCCCGTAAACCTGCCCCGTCATCCCCGCGGAAGCGGTGATCCATAACGAGGTGGGAGGAATCTCAAGAGACTGGATTCCCGCTTACGCGGAAATGACAAATACCCAAGCGCAGCCGTCAAACGGCAGCACTGAGCCGCGATCACGCACTATTCTTCACGAACTTGAGCGCCGCCGAATTCATGCAATAGCGCAGCCCGGTGGGCGGCGGACCATCATCAAACACGTGGCCGAGGTGAGCATCGCAGAGCTTGCAGCGCACTTCGCTCCGTACCATGCCGAGGCTCGTGTCCGTGTCGGTTTCGACGTTGCCCTCTGCGATCGGCGCCCAGAAGCTCGGCCAGCCAGTTCCGGAATCGAATTTCGTCTTCGAGTCAAAGAGCGCGTTGTCGCAGCAAACACAGCGGAAGATGCCCTTGTCATGCAGGTTCCAGTACTGCCCGCTGAACGCCATCTCGGTGCCGGCGCGGCGCGTCACGTTGAACTGCTCAGGCGTGAGTTGCTTCTGCCATTCGGCGTCGGTCTTCACCACTTTTGCCATCTTCACGGCTCCTTCACGTTTGCCTGCGTCTGTGAACTGGACGATTGTAACCGGCTTGGGAGTGCCGGCAACAGCGCTCGCTCCGGAAACTCCCGCTGCGATCGCCTTCTTGCGGCCAAACCAGACGGCGGCGCCGGCCACAGCTCCGATCCCGGCCAGGAACTCACGACGGTTTCCCCGCATTTTCATGACTCTCACCCCTGCTGTAGCCCTCATTCTATCAGATGCAGCGCGGGCCGCACGCGCCACTGGGGTCCGGACAGCCTCGATCATCGCCCCAGCATCGCTCGTCTCTGCTATGATCACCAGCCTGCGATGCCCGCAACGAGGTCGTCGAGTAAGAGCCCGGCGGCGGGCTTCGGAGTGCACTCCGGTGGCAATCAGCCACCACCCGAATCACAGTACCGTTCCGCGGTGCCGCGCGCCCGCGTTGAGAGCGGTCCCTGGCCCTGCAATTCTAAGCCACGCACGTAGCCTCCATTTCGTTCGCGAATCCCAAAGTGCAACAAAGACGAAAAAGGGGTCCACACCAAACCCAATCCGCCAAGCTACAGCATCGATTACGCTTAGCTCTGCTTATACACCTGAATCGGCTGGGGTTTCCGAAAAACGAACCAAGTCCTCAAGTTATTGATCCTGCATCAGTTGAGCCGCAAGCGGCGGGTATTCTTGTCCAGGATTTAAAGGGCCATTTTCGGGCGTTTTTAGCGCTGTTTGGGAATCGTCGCTTCTCCGCAGCCACGTAAAGGCCGGACGCATGCTGCACCGTTACCGGCCAAACATGGCAACCGCCAACCAACAATTGACGACGGACCGCGGGCACCGGACCACTGACGACCGGGTACTTCAGGCCCCCGGCCCCTGACTGCTGGCCCCTGAAATCAATTGGTGCTAAGCAATCGCGAGGTGAGATGGGCGACGTATTCCACAGTGCGGATGGCGCGGTCGTATTCCATGCGCGTCGGGCCGACGACGCCGAGCGCGCCGACCGTCCGGCTGCGGTAGGAATAGGGCGCCAGGATGAGCGTGCATTGACGCATTTCGGCGGCGGGATTCTCCTGGCCGATCAGCACGGTGACGCCGGAGCGCGACGACGAGTCCAGGCACGCATTGAGGATCTGAACTAGTTTCGCTTTCTGCTCGAATGTCGCCAGCAACTCCTTCACGCGGCGCGCGTCCACAAACTCCGGCTGATCAAGCATGCGGGTGGCGCCTTCCACAAAAATCGAGCCCTCTTCCTGCTGGCCGATGGCGCCGGCCTGAAACAGATGCGCCACGCGGTCGAGCAGCGTCTCGCAAGTGGTGCGCATCTCTTCGAGGCGCTTGAAGATCTCCAGGCGGATGGTGCGCAGCGACCAGCCGCGGAATTCGGCGTTCAGATACTCCGCCGCGCGGTCCAACTCCGGCTGCGGCATCTCCTCTTCGAGGCGGATCACGTGATTCTCAATGACGTCCGGGCGCGACACGATCACCGCCAGCACCCGTCGCTCCGGAAGCGCGACGAACTTGACGTGCTCAAGCAGCTTCTCGCTGCGCGCCGGCGCCAGCACCAGTCCGACGTTTTCCGAAAGCTCGGAAAGCAGGTGCGAAGCGCGTCCCATGAACTGTTCGATCGAGGCCGACTCGGCGCCCAGCGTCTGGTCGATGTAGCGCGCCGTGTCGGGATGAAGGCCCGAGATGCGGCTGAGGCGGTCCACGTAGAGGCGATACGCTTTCTCGGTGGGAATGCGACCAGCGGAGACGTGAGGCTGCTCGAGATAGCCTGCCTCTTCAAGCTCGACCATGATATGGCGAATCGTCGCCGAGCTCACCGGCTCGCTGAAGTCTTCAATGAGAGCCTTGGAGCCCACGGGCGCGCCGGTGGAGACGTAACGGCATATGATGCGGGCCAAGACCGCAAACTGCCGCCGTTCGAGATCGCTTCGGTCCCTGATCATAACTGCAACTTAGTCAGTCAATTAGACTACGGTTCTATATTAGGGGGCGGCACTTCCGCTGTCAAGGCGATGAGCGCTGGCGGCGAGCGACCGCCGAGCCCAAGGCGCTCCGTTAATAGCCTACATAACGAGCCTCCGATCCGGCGGCGAATGGCGTGTCCATTGACAGCCCGGGGCGCCATCCCAGCGCATTCGCGCAGTTTTTCACCACGTACCAGACTCCGTTCTGGGTCATGCCAGCACCCCAGAGCTTGCCGTTCTTCCGGATGGCTCGAAGCAGCTTCCCGTCACGGATTTCAGCAACGCTAACAGCCCATCGATTGAACATCCCAGGGCACCGGCTCCCGATAGCGACGTGGTCGGCGATTTGCACTGCGATTTCTCAACAGGAATCGTAGGCGGGTGCCATCCAGCTCAACGCAGTGGCGCTGATGACGACCAAAGCCGGTAAAGGCCGCCCCAGGACGAGCTTCCGGAAAAAGGGCTCTCGGCGTCCGACCCCAACAGCGCCCGAACACTATCTGAACGGGCGCAAGTTGGCGAGTGACATTCGAAGACAATTATTTGGGCGGCGGCGTGTTTCAAGGCCGTACAGCAGCTGACGAGCATCGCGGGATAGTCGCGATCATTCTGCTCGCAAGGCCCCGACCGGGTCCACCGATGCCGTCCGCCGGGCCGGGAGGTAGCTGGCGAGCGCCGCCGTAGCGATAAGCCCGAGGCATGCCGCGCCGTAAGTGACGGGATCGGCGGCAGTCACTTTGAATAGCAGCGACGCCATCACACGCATCAGGGCGAAGGCAGCGCCCAGCCCACAGGCAATGCCCACGCCCGTCAGCAACAATCCGTGCCGGATGAACATCCCGGCCAATTCCCGCTGTTCGGCGCCGAGGGCCAGGCGAATGCCGATCTCTCGAGTCCGCTGCGAAACGGAATAGGCAATCACGCCGTAGAGCCCCACGATACCCAGCAACAACGCCATGCCGCCGGCCACCCCGAGCATCACCAGGGTGAACGAAGTCCGCGCCATCGATTTCCGGTAGAAGTAATCGAGGTTGTGAGGGTCAGCGAGGGGAAGATTAGGATCGACCGACCACACCGCCTGCCGAATCTCGCTCATAAAGCTCTCCGAGCCGCTGCGTGGGCTGCGGATTACAAAAATCAAGCTGCGGCGCACCATGGGTTCCTGATCAAAGAAATGGCGCATCAGGATGGGCCAACTCACCGAAGTCGGCGCTTCCTTGTTCACACCGTCGTCGCGAGAGTCGGCCACGACGCCGACAATCTCAGACCAGTCGTCCTTCGAGCCCATGCGGATTTGCTTGCCGAGGGCGCCGGTCACGCCGCCAAAATCCTGGATCGCCAGATTCTGCGTAATGATAGCCACCGGCTGCTTGTTGTGGATGTCAGTCCAGGTGACGTCGCGCCCGGCCAGGAGCGGAATGCCGAGGGTGCTGAAATATCCGGGCGCGACAAAATGGCAATGCCGCAGCGGCGCAAGCGACCCCTCAGCGTAGGTGCGGTCACGCGCGTAGACGGGATTCACCATGTAATTCCCATCCATGGGAACGCCACCGCCGACAGACGCGGAAGAGACGCCGGGTATCGCCGCTATCTTGCTCAGAATCTCCTGATAGGTGCGCACCACCTGCTCGGGCCGAGAGACTTCCGCTTCGGGGATGCTGAGCCAGAACGTCTGCACCTCGGCGGGTCGGGAGAATCCGGGTTGGATCTGAGTCAAAGCGCGGAAGGTACGAATCATCAGCCCCGACGAAATCAGCAGCACCAGCGCCAGCGTCACCTGTACCACCACGAGCACGCTGCGGGCGCGCAGGCGCTCCCGGCCCGCGCTCAGCGTGCGTCCTCCCTCGCGCAGTCCCGTTCCCAGACGCGCGCCCGCATACTTGAGGGCCGGAATCGAACCAAACAAAATGGCGGCCAGCAGGGCGACCCCCAAGGTAAACAACCACACGGGAGCGTCAATGCCGATTTCACCCAGGCGAGGGAGGCCCGCCGGCGCCATCGCGACCAGGACCCGCAGCGAACCGTACGCGAGCGCGAGGCCGAGCGCGCTGCCCGCAAGGCTGAGCATGAGGCTCTCCAGCAACAATTCGGCGGCAATCCGCCGGCGCGTGGCGCCCATGGCGGCGCGAATAGCCAGTTCCTGTTGGCGTCCTTCGGCTCGCACCAGCAGCAAATTGGCCACGTTGGCGCAAGCGATCAACAGCACCATCGCGATGCTGCCCATCAGCACCCAGAGAAGCTTGCCCACATCGCCCACCACGTCCTGCATGAAGGGCCGCACGTTAGGACCAAGACGTCCCTGTTCCAGCACCTTGACGCTGAACCCGGGCGGTGGCGGGAAGCTGCGGGCCACAATGGGCAGCATGCGCGCGACGTCGGCGTTGGCTTCGGCCACCGTGGCGCCTGGCTTGAACCGGGCCACGGCCGGGTAGCTGAAGTCTGCCAGGTAAGTCTTACTGCGGTCGAGCCTGAAGGGCACCATCAGCGACCGCTCAGCCTGATCCGGGGAGTGGAAGCTCTGCGGCATCACGCCGATGATCTCGTGTAACTTGCCGTCCACCCGGATGCTCCGCCCGATCACCAAGCGATCGCCACCGAATTTGCGGCGCCAGTAGCCGTACGTCAGCATCACGGTGTCGGGACTGCCTGGCGAATCGTCTTGCCGGTTGAACCAGCGGCCTAACATCGGAGGTATGCCGAGGGCTGGAAGCGTGCCATCGGTCACTTCGAGCCCCGGAACCTTTTCAGGTTCGCCCACGCCGGTGACGTTGAGGGAGGTACCGTGGTAAAGGCCGAATTCCTGAAAGGTCCGGTTCTCATCGCGATAGACAAAGTAGTCCGCTGGACCGAGCGGCACCTCCTTGATGTTGAAGCCAGGCGCACTGAGCCAGACGCCTGCGAGCCCTTCGGGGTGGGGATAGGGAAGGGGCTTCAGTAAGACGCCCTCGAGAACGCTGAAGATCGCGGTGTTGGCCCCTATGCCCACCGCCAGCGTCACCAGGATGACGGCAGTAAACATCGGCGCACGTCTCAGCCTGCGCCAGATCTGAATGATCTGATTCTTGAGCGATCCCATGACCTTGCCTCCCGGGAGATCGGCCTCTTGAAGGCGCCGATCCACTTCTTAGGCATTGCTGAACGCAGCTAGGGAGAAGTCAGCCCATGTGGCCTCGTGCCAGCCGGAATGGATACTTCCATACTCCGCTCGGGTCTATGGTTCCTGCTGTGATTGGGATCACCTGTCGATTCTGGGTTCAGTCGGACACGAGGGCGAGTGAACTGAGCCGCGCGCGTCCGATTCCGGTTTGGGCGGTCATCCTTTCGCGTGGCACGTGATAGCGAATTTTCACTTTACGGCTTTGTCTTCGAAGCGGCGTCTTGGGCACCGATGTCGGAACACGACTCTGCCGCGTTAGCGGCTTACTGGAAATCGCCTTGTATTAAATTGAGGTAGGACCCGCCATTTTGCCGAACTCTGGGCTGAGTTGTTGGCCCGCCGCAAGGCCCTTGCGAGGAGCCGGCTCATACAACTGCGGAGAGAATGACAACCCTGAACGCATATGGAACCTGCGCCCTCGATGGCGGAGGTGCCGTTCGAAGTCGAACACTACCTGTGGCATGTTCATACCATCGTTAGTGCTCCATTACGTGTAGAGGTCGCCGTCGATAAGATTGTGAGCTCCAAAGATCGCCTGGGGGGCTCGCACCGAACTTGGCGTCATCCGAGCCTCCGCCGCCAGGTTTCTTCGGAAAAGCTCGAGCTTCGCGTGTTTGAAGCAGAGGGCGACTTTACCGCTCAGTCGGAGCGTCGTTCGCCTGCAAATCGCCGAGCGCGTATTGCGTGCCGGCGAGCAAGTGTTCGAGGTAGACCGGCATCTCGTACATGTGTTCGTCGTGGCCGAGAACTTCGATGAAGACGCGTCCTTTGCCTTCGCGGCGAATCCAGCTTAACCCGTAATCGCCATCGGTGCGTCGTGACGCGGCTGGTTCCTTATCCTTGTCCTCCTGGCTCATCTTCGAATAGTCGATGCTGGTGAGCTCGTGGACGTTCTTCAGTGAATAGGAGTCCTGGGCCATCGTGTAGGTTTCGTCATGAATAACGAATTCCTGTCCGTGAAACATTTGGGTGAGCGGACTCTTCGGGTCATCGATCTTCACCGTGATGACCTGCGGATACGACCAGTGCCACTTGAAGAAGCCGCCAATCGTCTTGTTCCAATCGGGCCATGTGCCTGTGGGAACGAATGATTCGGCTTCTGCCCCGCGTGCACCCGGGGGTGGGCTGCTGTGGTAAGAATCCACCGCCGCGTGAACGCCCGCGAGCCCTTTGCCGCTGCGGACAAAATTCAAAAGCGCTTGACGGCGCTCGGTCGTCAGCTCCTCATTGTTCGAATCGTCAAGGAATTGGCCGGTGGTGCTGTCAAGGAAGACCAGGTCGTACTGCTGGAGATTCTGTGCATTGATCTCCGCCGGATCGTAAGTGATCGTGGTTGACCATGCCCCGGTCTGGTCGCCGAGTTCCTTCATCGTGGCTGCGGCGAGCGGGATCGAGGAGTGCACGAATCCAGCGGCTTTACAGAGCACCAAGATCTTGCGTGCTTGTTTTGGAGTCGCGTAAGCCTTCGTCGGAACCGCATCTTCCATGGCTACGACGTCCCAGGCCCAGGGCGTCTCACTCTGCGGAATGTTAAACCCCGCGGCCGGGCGACCCATCTGTCCGCGTCCTCCACGACCACGGCCGGGCGCGGCAGGAGCACCGTTAGTTGCCGCCGCTTGTGGCGGGGCGGGGGGTGCAGCTTCCTGAGCAAGTACTGTGTAACCGAGAAATGCAAGCAAAAATGCTCCGGAAATCGCGGTCAAGGGCGGAGCAATCCTCTTCTTAGATCCCATGGATCCTCCTTGATGTCCAATATTCTTAGTCTTCCTCGAGCCCTTTGTCCAGCCCGCCTCAAATCAGACTTGAACCTAACCGGCGAGAACCGGCCCGGCTCGAAGGGGCGACACCGGGGCGCGGTTCAGGATCGCCCCAATGCCTCCGGGCCTGGCACCTTAGCGGAGCGAGCGATAAGGATGACGAATCGCAGAATTCCATCGTTCGCCGCGAGTCTTCTGGTTTCCGCACTCTGCGTACTTCTGTCTCCGGCTGTGTACTCCCTCGATCGCGACCGTAGCCTTACGCAGTTCTACCACGCGGCTTGGAGCGAGAAAGACGGAGCGCCAAGCCAAATCAGCGCGCTTGCCCAGACCACAGATGGCTGGTTATGGATTGGGTCGGCGCGAGGCGTCTTCCGCTTTGACGGCGTCCAAATTTGAGGAGTATCAGCCGCAACCCCGGGTGGAGCTGCCTTCCCACAACATCTATTCGCTGATGGCCACGCCCGATGGAGGCTTGTAGCCGCGCGAAGTAGTCGCCGAGCGGCAAAAGATCCACGGGCGAACGCACCAGGCCGCCAGGAACCCTCAATACCCGAGGTGTGCGTCAGCAGCGTCGCTGCCGTGACGCGCGGCAATTGTTCCGGCCGCAATTGAAAACGGGTGAAGTATTGATTGACGTCCTCGTCCAGGCGGAGTTCACCGCGTTCGGCGAGCTGCAGCACGGCCGTGGTAACAAAGAGTTTGGAAACCGAGGCGGCCCGGAAAACCGTCGCATGCGGATCAACCGGTGAGTGTTTAACGCAATCGGCGCCAAATCCGTGCGCGACCAGCACCTGGTCGCCGCGAACCACCACGATCGCCGCACCTTCAAACCTGTGGTCCTTTAGCTGGCGATCGAAAACGGGTCCAATCGTTCCTCGATTTTCCCTGGCATCGGCGGGCCCGGCCTGTTGCGCGGGAAGCGCCCGAGCGTAGAGGAGAGCGGAAATGAGAAAAACAAGGCGGCGCGTGCGCTGGGTTTGGCTGTGCAGGCGGCAGTGGTTCATGCCGCTCGCCGTGAGTCTGGTTGCCAGAGGGTCAGGAGGGTCGAAAGGCCTTGTGCTATGAGTCCGAGCTCGATGATTAAGACGAAGCCTTCAAAGTGCGGTCCGGCCAGGGTTCGCGTCACCGCAATCGTTCCCAAAAGCAAAACGCCGGCTGCGCCCGCTACGACCAGAAAACGAAAAATGGCGCCGCCGTGGCTCGAAATAAGAATCACCGTCGCCAAGCCCTGCACGCAATACCAGCGTGAAGGACAGTACGTTCCGCGTAGCCGTGGTACTTGAGGATGTTCTCCATCAGGGCCAGCCATATGCCCGATGCCGCGACAAACACGCACAGCAGCGCCAGGACGACCCGCCACGGCGCTTCTCCCAAACTCCCAAAGGATGTGAAGCTGATGACTTGGCCCATGTACCAGATGTTCTCCCGGGTGCGCCCCAGTCGCGGCACACGCTCTTCGCGATACTCCTGCAATAGGTCGCCGGAAATGATTTCGCGGTCGCGCGCGGGCAGGAAGAAGAGCAGCAGGCGCTCCAGCCACTGCGGCGGTGCTTCCAGCATCATGCGTGCCTCGTCAAGGGCCATCTGGCGGCGCGCCACATCTGCTCCAGGGCGGCCTTCGATTCGTTCAGTGCCTTCACGCCCCTCGCGGTGAGAGCGTAGTAGCGCCGCGCGCGGCCGCTCCGCACCGCCGTGCCCTCCTCCAGCCTTGATGAGATCAAGCCCTTCTGCTCCAGGCGGTCCAGCGTGGCATAGACCGCGCCGGCAGCAATCACGCGCTTCAGGCTGCGTTCGGTACCGCGAAGAATGGCGCGGCCATAAGCTTCCTCAGGCAGTTTCCAGACCGTCAGCAAGACAGCCTGCTCGAATGCGCCCAGCAGTTCCGCCATGGTGCCTACATTGTAGGCAATGCGTGCCACCGTTGTCAACGTGAATCGCGTGCAAGCGCGCAATATCAAACCTGCGGGGCATGCATACGCTAAAACGCACCCGGAAGAACGACTGCGCAGCCAATCCAGTGTGCCCGTGCCTCATGTTGTGCAGGGCCGCATTGGAGGAATTCATCGGCAGATAACCCGCGGTCGACAGTGTTCACGTAGCGGAGTTCGCCTTGACGGTTTGTTGTCTAACCTGAGTTACCATGTAGCGGTTTGGAAGACGCGTTCTGGGACACAAATCCTGCCTTGTCGGCAACTGTTGACCCTCCGACGAAATTGGTTGGGGCGGAATCAAAAACAGCCGTGCGCCGCCTGCGTGACCACAGGACATGAGTTCTTCGGGTTGGTGTGGTAGAAAGAGGTAGGTTCGCGTGATCGGGCGTCCGCGGCTTGCGAGGCGACACGCTCAGGCGCTGCTTCGCGAGATGACGTAGATCGCGGCCACGAGCGCACCGATTCCCGCCAGCGAATATGCCTTGGTGGAGATGGCCGTCGCCTTCCACTCGCCGCTGACGGCTCCCCACAAGTTGGCGGTGATGATGATCGTGGCCGTGAAGAGCGGCCATCCGATCACGCCACCCAGTGCGCCCAGGTCGGCGGCTCCTATGCCATAGATCATGATTCCGCCAAACCAGAGCGCCCCCATCAGCAGACCGCCCAGCCAATAAGTCGGCGGAATCCCCGGTTTGGAAAGAAGCCCCCAACTCCGGCTCTTCTGAAGCAGGTAAACGCAGTATCCGGCATTCGCCAGGAAACCCGCGCTCAGTGCCACGGCCCAGACGAGATTGGATGCCATCGCGGGAGCGGCACCGGATGCGAGCGTCAGAGCCTGCAGGTCCTTGCCGAAGACGAAACTGAAGTTGAGCATTGGGGAGAAGATTCCCGATAGCACGCAGATCAGGAGACCAAGCCAGAAGCGCGATCCACCAAGCTGCTGAGCGGCCGCGGCTTTGTCACGCTCCCTGCGGCTCCCGGCGACGGCGCACAGTAGAATACCGAGGATCACGAGCGCCATGCCGGCCAGCAGTGCACGGCCCTGCGGCGTGAACAGCCGGTTGGGATCGAGCACCAGCATTGGAAGCAGCGATCCTATCGATGCCGTCAGGCCGAGGATTATCGCGAATCCAAGGCCCATGCCCACCGCCGCGATACCGAGCCCAAAGAAAACCGATCCCACTCCCCAGCCGAATCCGAAGATCGCCAGTTTGGCCAACAATTCCGGTGTGGACTGGCTTAGGACGCTCGACATGTGCGGCAGGCTCGCGGCCGCCATCAGCCACGGCAGCGCCAGCATGCCGACGATGGAGTACACCAGCCAGGTGTTCTCCCAGCGCCAGGCCCGCATCAGCTTCATGGGCATCGTGAAGCTGCCTTGTAGCACGCCGCCCAGCAAAACAAGAGCGAGCCCTGCTCCCAGAACCCCAACCACGATTCCCCTCGGAGATCCTGCCGAATGCCGCGCTCACGGATTTCAGCTTGCTATAGCGGCAGTATCCCCACCGCCGCATGAGGAGCATTCGGTTTTTGTTTGCGGTACCCTTACTGAGCACCCGTTGTTTCGGCGATGAGGACACCGCCGCTACAGCGCGTGGTTGATCTCTCACCCTACACGGCCGTGTAGCCGCCATCGACGAGCAACGATGCGCCGGTGACATACGACGCCTCGTCCGACACCAGAAAGCAGATGGGGTACGCAACTTCGCGGGGATTTCCCACGCGGCCGAGGAACACCTTCTCGCCCTGGCTTCGTTTGAATTCCTCCACCGTGGACCCGGTCTTGGTGATGTGGCCGATGGAGCCCGGCGTGAGAATGGGTCCCGGGCAGACGGCGTTGACGCGAATCCCGAATGGCCCCAAGTCCATGGCCATGTTACGAGCCATCTGAACCAGAGCGGCCTTCGTCGAGCTGTAGACGAAGAAATCGGCGTGGGCGACGAAGCTCGAGATGGAGCCCAGCAGCACGATCGCTCCGCCCGTCTTCTTCATGGGGTCGATGGCATAGCGCGTCACCATCGCCGCCCCAACGACGTTCACCCCCAGCGCCTTCTGCCAGTCTTCCACGCTCGCGCCGAATCCCTTGAGGACGAAGGCGGCCGCGTCGTTCACCAGAATGTCCACGTGACCGAAAACCGCCAGGGCCTCGTCCGTGATCTTCTTCGCGTCCGCTTCCACGGAGACGTCCGCCCGGACAAAGTGCGCCTGGCCGCCACGCTGGCGGATGCCGTCAGCGCTGGCTCGGCCATTCTCCACGTCAATGTCGGCCAGCACCACCTTCGCTCCTTCCTCGGCAAAGACCTCAGCCGTCGCCTGCCCGATGCCCGAACTCGCACCGGTTACGATTGCGACCTTGTCCTTCAAGCGCATCGAAACGCCTCCTCGCCGGCCAGATATCGATTCGACTCAGCTTGAAAAGGCGGGGCTTTCAGCCGCGCCGCTCAAGCCCAGATCAGTTTTTTGACTTAGGTAAGCGCGTCCCCTGCGGCGGGGCTGGAAGCCCCGCCCTTTAGGACGCGCGGACTTCATTCCGCCACCGATTCAGGAAGAGACCTGGGTCTGCCCGGGTACAGCCACCGGGGCTACCGCCAGGTCGCTGCTCCATTCGAGCTTGGCGGGCATCAGTGTCTCCGTCGAGTTCAATGCCTGGTCCCAAGTGACCTTCTGGCCCGTATAAGCCGCCATACGGCCGAGAATCGCGGTCAGCGTGCTCTCGGCGACCGCCTTCAATTCGTTGTAGGGCTTGTCGCTCCGGATGGCGGCAATCAGGTCCGTGTGCTCCTGCACATAGGGCAGGTTGTCCTTGCCTTCCATGTGCCAGCTTTTCTCACCGGTGATGGTGTACTTGTTGACCTGGCAGAATCCCCTGGTGCCGATCAGTGCCTCGGAGACACTGTTCTCGCAATGGGGTATCTGCCGGCAGTAGCTCGCCACGTGAATGCCATTCGGATACTCATAATCGGTCGCGAAGTGATCGTAGATATTCCCGTACTCAGGACCGGTGCGCACCTGCCGTCCTCCGAGTCCCACCGCGCTGAGCGGATGCGCGTTCGTGGCCCAGTTGGCAACGTCAAGGTTATGGACGTGCTGCTCCACAATGTGATCGCCGCACAGCCAAGTGAAGTAATACCAGTTGCGGAGCTGCCACTCGAGGTCGTTCCAGCCTTGTTCCCGCGGATGTACCCAGATCGGGCCCTGATTCCAATAGACGCGCGCCTCAACAATGTCGCCGATGGCGCCGTCCTGGATCCGACGCAGGGTTTCCAGATACCCAGTCTGGTGGCGGCGCTGCGTACCCACTCCCACGTGCAAGCCGCTCGCCTTGGCATCGTCGGCAGCCTGGAGGACGGCTCGGATTCCGGGTCCGTCCACGCCTACAGGCTTTTCAGCGAAGAAATTTTTCTTTGCTGCCGCGGCTGCCTGGATGAACGGCGGACGGAATCCCGGCGGCGTGGCCAGGATGACGTAGTTCACGTCGTTGAGCGCAAGGAGTTGCTGATATGCCGTCAAGCCTACGAACTGGCGCTCCGCAGGCGCGTCAACCTTGTCTTTGAACTGAGAGAGGTAACCGAGGCTCTTGTCCAGATGATCTTTGAACACATCCGCCATCGCGATCAATCTGACGCCGGGCGCCGAATTCAAAGCGTTTTCCACCGCGCCGGTGCCGCGCTCTCCGCATCCGATCACGCCAATTCTGATCTCGTCGCTGCCGGCAGCGTGAACGGCGGGCAGATTTCCGAAGCGGTTGGCAATGGCGCTGCCCACCAGCCCAGCGCCGGAGGTTTTGAGAAAGGTCCTGCGGGACGAACCTGGCTTCGATTCCTCTGACACGATGTTTCTCCCTTCGCGCGTGACGTGCTGCCACGCGGCTTGTTCAGTTATTCGGTAGTCTCCCCCCTGCCACGGTCATTCCCGCGAAGGCGGGAATCCGATAGGCTGGACCCCCGCTCGCGCGGGGGTGACGCTTGGAAGGACGCTCTCGAATTCAGACTCACCCCCCACCCGCTACTCATACTTTTTGACCAGCGATTTCACTCCTTTGAGCTTGTCCTCGTCCTCGAAGGGCCGGACGACCCGGAATCCTACAAAGGTCGCATCCGTGTGCCACCAGATGCTCTGCGGACGCTGTGGATCTTCCTGGCTCCAGTCCGGATTCGACGCCTGGCGCGCCGCGCAGCGCACATGCCGCGGATCATCGTCGAAGGAACCCCCGCGCGCCACGTTGGGATATTTCTTCGCGGTGGGCAGCAGCACGGGTTCGACCAGCAGGCCCTTGGCCTGCTTGTAAAACTCCGGATCGTACTCGTCGAGCACCCATTCGGCGACGTTTCCGAGAATATCGTACAAGCCCCACGGATTCGACTTTTTCTTTCCGATTTCGTGCGGCCTCGTGCCGGAGTTGTCCAGATCCCACGCGTAATCGCCAAGTTGCTTGCTGTCGCTTCCAAAGAAATAGGGCCCTGTTGATCCCGCGCGGCAGGCGTATTCCCACTCCGCTTCGGTGGGCAACCGGTACTCCTTTCCAGTTTTCGCCGAGAGCCAGCGCGTGTATTCCATAGCTGCGTGGTGCGTCATGTCGATCGCCGGATGATGATCGCGTCCAAATCCAAAGGTCTCGTCGGAGTAGGGTGGCGTGGGCCTGGTCACCGCGTCCGCCATCTTGTCGTTCTCGGACCGGGCTGACGAGCCGGCGTTCGGCTTGGGAAGGTCGCTGCTGAAGGCGAAAACGTCGTACTCGTCCCACGTGGTCTCGTAGACCTCCATCCAGAACGGATTGATTCGCACCTGGTGTTGAGGTCCCTCGTCGTTCAATCGTCCGGCTTCTGACGGAGGGCTGCCCATGCTAAATGCGCCCCCCGGGATGGGAACCATTTCGAATTTCACGTTGCTGCCGGGAATGGTCTCGGTGTAGGGCTTCATATCTGTGGATGGAGCCGCTACTTTGGCGTCAGAACCGGCCTCAGGGCTGTCGGTGCCTGCCTGTGCGCTCATCGGTCGAAGTCGAACGCCGGCTGGCGTAAGCCACACCAGCAATGCTGCGAGGGCTGCGAAGTGAAGTATCCGATGGTGCCGCATTAGGCTGCTCTGTGTCCGGATTCGACGTAGATGCGGTCCCCTATGGCCGCTCAACTAACGGTCACCAGAAGCCAGGGCGGCCACAGGGGCGGCCCCTACGTTGCAGCGTGCTAGACTACGATCTCCGGACGCTCTGGAATCGCAATGCGAATCACACGACGGCGGTTACTGATGTCGTTCGTGACACTCGGCGCCGGCCTCGATCCTCCGGGTTCGCCGGTGGTCTCCGGTTTTCCTTGTGGTGCAGGCTTCCAGCCTGCATTTCGGGGCCGAGATTCAGCAGGCTGGATGCCTGTACCACAAGCGTGCTCCCGCTTTGAATTCAGCGAACCGCACATGGGCACGATGTTCAAGATCGTGCTCTATGCCCCCGATCCGGCCTTGGCCGCGGCCGCCAGCCGCGCGGCATTCGATCGCATCGCGGCGTTGGATCGAATCATGAGCGACTACGATGCGAACAGCGAACTCATGAGACTGTGCCGCGCCGCCGGCGGCCCTGCCGTGGAAATCAGCGCCGACCTCCTTCGCGTCATGACGGCCGCCCAGGAACTTTCCCGGCGCTCTGATGGCGCTTTTGACATCACCGTGGGACCGGTCGTGCAACTGTGGCGGCGTGCGCGGCGCCGGCACGAGCTTCCTGAAGGCGACCGCCTCGCTGCGGCGCGCGAATTGGTCGGCTATGGAAACGTCCATCTTGATCCCAAAGTGCAACGAGCACAGCTTCTGAAGCCCGGCATGCGGCTCGATCTCGGGGGAATCGCCAAAGGCGATGCCGCCGACCAGGCCTTGGTCGTCCTCCAGCGCCACTACGTTACTCAAGCCCTGGTTGCGGCCGCCGGTGATATTGCCACGGACGATCCGCCGCCAGGCCGGAACTGGGAGATCGGGATTGAGACGTTCGAATCGCCCGACTTGCCGCCTTCGCGTTTCATCGGCCTTCACAATCGCGCGGTCTCAACCTCCGGCGACTCCGAGCAGCACGTTGAAATCGGCGGCGTGCGCTATTCGCACATCGTTGATCCCAAAACCGGGATGGCGCTGACCGGCCGGCGAAGTGTTACTGTAACGGCCTCGCAGGGCATCACTGCCGACTGCTACGCCACGGCACTTTGTGTTTTGGGCCATGAGCGTGCCTTGCAATTGGTTCGTGGCACCCCGGGAGCTGCGGCTTTGATCACCGAAGACGAGTCGGGTGCAGTTCATGAGTACCGATCGTCGGAATTTCCCCCGATGACTTCGTCTGGTTCCGCGGATGCGAAATGACGCATTCCCGGGTCACGCCTCCTCCCACTGCTTTTTGAGGTAGGTGAGCGCGCGCCCGAGCGCGGCTTCCGGATTGTCCGTCGCTTTAGACTCCACCGTCAGCCAGCCCGAGTATCCCCACTTCTTCAGCGCCCGGAATCCCGGCCGGTAATCGAAGGGCAGCGAGCCGGGCTCGGTGCGAGCCGCGCCATCGGCAAGATGAACGTATGCCGTGTACTTGCCGTAACGCGTCAGCGTCTCTCCAATGTCCTTTTCCTCGAGCTGCATGTGATAGAAGTCGCTCAAGAGTGTGAAGCCCGGAGCCCCCACTTGATCGATGATCTCGGCAGCTTGCCGCTGCTGGTAAATATAGTGAGTCTCCTTCTGGTTGCAGGGCTCGATGAGCAGCTTCACGCCGGTGCGCTGCACGTCGGGAATCAACTGCTTCAGTCCGGCGACCAGCAGGCGGTCTTCGACTTCGCGGGCCGTCATCATCGGAGAGAGGTCCTGAAATTTGTTGGGCCCGAACGTCGGGACTTCGATCAGGCAACTGGCACCCAGCGCTCGCGCGACCTCGAGGCGCTGGCGGTCGGTCTCGACGGCTTCCCTGCGGACATCGGGATCGGTGTCGAGCAGCTTGATCGATCCAACCATGGCGCTGACCGCGATATCGATGCCTGAGAGTTGTTCGCGCAGGGCGTCCAGCGTGTGGTCTGACCATTCGTTGCCAAGCTCGATGCCGTCATAGCCGATGCGCTTGACGAGCTGCGCTCGCTCGCGAAGGCTGGCGTCAGGCAGCGGACTGCGCACCCCGAAGCGCACTCCTCGCTTCGCAGACTGCGGAAATAGCCTGTTCGGAGCGAGCGCGGACGCGGCAATGGCGGCTCCGCAGCTTGCCAAAAAATCTCTCCGACCGAACGGGCCCGTGCCCGCCATGCGCTTCCCTCGACGGAATCCGTCAGGCCAGCAAGGGCTGAACCACGTTCCCATGAACATCGGTCAGCCTGAAATCGCGGCCCTGGAACTTGTAAGTGAGCTTGGTGTGATCGAAGCCCAGTAAGTGGAGCATGGTGGCGTGCAGGTCGTGGACGTGAACCTCGTCCTTGGTCACATTGAAGCCCAGGTCGTCGCTTTCGCCGAGAGTGAACCCGGGCTTCACCCCTCCGCCTGCAAGCCACATCGAGAAGGCATTGGGATGATGATCACGGCCGTTGTTTCCGCCCTGCACCATGGGCGTGCGTCCGAATTCTCCACCCCAGATTACGAGCGTATCCTGCAGCATTCCGCGCTGCTTCAGGTCCTGGATCAGGGCCGCGCACGCCTGGTCCGTGTCGCGGCAATTCTCCGCGATGTCTTCGACCAGGTGGTCGTGCTGGTCCCAGGCTTCGTGATAGAGTTGCACAAAACGGACGCCGCGCTCGACGAGGCGGCGCGCCAACAGGCAATTGTTTGCGAAGGACGGCTTGCCGGGCTCCGCGCCGTACATCGCGAGGGTCTGCGCGTTCTCCTTGGAGAGGTCCATGAGTTCCGGCGCGCTCGATTGCATCCGGAAGGCCATCTCGTAGGAGTTGATCCGCGTTGCGATCTCGGGATCTCCGGTTGCGTTCAGGCGCATCTTATCGAGGCGGTTGATCGAATCGAGCGTGTCGCGCTGCAGGGCCTCATCCACCCCGGGAGGATTCGAAAGATAGAGCACCGGGTCGCCGCTGCTTCTGAATTGAACACCCTGGTAGACGGTGGGGAGAAAGCCGCTTCCCCAGCACGAGTTCCCGCCGCTCGGGCCCTTCTTGCCCGAACTGAAGACCACGAACGCCGGCAGGTCCTTCGATTCCGAACCGAGGCCATACGTGACCCATGCGCCCATGCTGGGCCGTCCGAACTGCATGGTTCCGGTGTTCATTAAAAGCTGGCCGGGGGCGTGGTTGAAGGCGTCCGTCACCATCGACTTCACCACGGCGACATCGTCAACCACTTTGGACAGGTGCGGAAGCAGTTCGGACAGCTCGGTGCCGCTCTGTCCATATTTCGCGAACTTGAATTTCGGCCCCAGCAGCTTGGAATTGGGATTGATGAACGCAGCGCGATAGCCCTTCAACAGGTCGGCAGGCGGCAGGGTGCCGTCGAATTTGGCGAGCTGCGGTTTATAGTCGAAAAGCTCCAGATGGCTCGGCGCTCCCGCCATGAAGAGGAAGATCACCCGCTTGGCCTTGGGAGCGAACTGCGGCTTCTTCGGCGCCAGAGGATCCGCAGGCGCATTGTCAGCCGCGAATCCTGCGTCAGCCAGCAGACTCGAAAGCGCCACCGCGCCCAGCCCGATTCCGCATTGCTGCAAGAACCAGCGTCGCGCTACCTCCTTCGGCTTCAGGTTGCGATAAAGGTGATCCTGGCAACTCATGGCTTAACTCCTGCCGCCGTGGCACGGCCATCCTGGCCGTGCATTGGAAACCTCAGCTTCACGGGCTGGAAGCCCGTGCCAGCTCAGAGCTTATTCCTTAGTGATCGTCTCGTCCAGATTCAATAGCACCCGTGAAAGGGCGGTCCAGCTGGCAAGCCGCGCCGGCGTCACTCCCTGGGGCAGCAGTGCAGCGAGAGCCGGGTTGCCCCCAAGGATGTCCCACGAGTTCAACTCGCCATCCGAGAAGCGACCGGTCTCCTTCCTCAGAAAAGACATGAGCTCCGCCGATTCGCGAACGTCGGGGCTACGCGCCACACAGCGCCTGAACGCATATGCCAGGCGCTGCTCGTCGTTGCTGCCGCCTTTCAGAATCGCCGCCTCCGCCAGGGCTCGCGCGCTCTCGAGGGCCATCGGCTCATTGAGCTCAGTCAGCGCTTGTAAGGGCGTATTCGATCGCGCGCGACGCACGCAGGAGGTGTCGCCGTTGGGTGAATCGAACACCTGCAGCATCGGGTAGGGCACCGAGCGATAGCGGAACGTGTAGAGGGCGCGCCGGTAGCGATCGTCTCCGGCGGATTCCGTCCACGGCTTGGGACCGTAGCTCGCAGGCGGAACGAACAGGAAGCTGGGCGCCGGCGGAAACACGCTGCTGCCGCCCACCTTGGGATTCAGGAGTCCGCTGGCGGTGAGCTGGATATCGCGGACGAGTTCAGCATCTACCCTGAAGCGCGGCCCACGCGCGAGCAGGCGGTTGTAAGGGTCGCGCTCGTATAGTTGCGGCGTCACGGTCGAAGACTGCTGATAGGTTGCCGAGCTTACGATCAGGCGGTGCAGCTTCTTGAGGCTCCAGCCCTGGTCCATGAACTCGACGGCCAGCCAGTCGAGGAGTTCGGGATGGGAAGGTGGCTCAGCCTGCGTGCCAAGGTTCTCGCTGGTGGCCACCAGGCCAATCCCAAAGTAAGCCTGCCAGACGCGATTCACGATCGAACGCGCTGTGGTGGGAGAGTCGCGGCTGGCCAGCCACTCCGCGAACGTCAATCGCGTCGGTTGGCCATTCTTCCACGAAGCATCGTGAGGCAGCGGATGCAGGAAAGCCGGCACTCCGGGCGTCACGAGCGCCGCCGGCTTCAAGAAGTCTCCTCGCGTCAACAGGTGCGTTTCACGCGGACGATCGCGCTGCTGAAGCACGAGCTGCGTGGTGCCTTCGGGGTAGCCGCGCCAGATCTCGGCGATCCTTGCGTTCTGCGGCTGCCACTCCGGCACCGTGGTGCGCCAGTAGCCGAAGACTGTCTGGACCTGTTCAGGCGTCCGCTTCTCGCGCGGGATCGCGAGGATGTCGCGCACGCGCTGGGGCACCGGGTCCGCCGCGGCATCGGGCGCAGTGGTCATCGAAAGTCGAAAGCGTCCAAGGTTGTTGTTCTGGTTGTCGTCGCTGTTCCACCCGCCGTGATTTTCGGTGAGATAGATCGTCAGGACGGTGCCGCCCGGATTCGAAATGGGTGATGCAGCCAGGAAAACGGCCTTGCGGGGCTGGTTCCTCAGTCCGGGACCGGCGTCGATTCCCCAGGCGGTCTCATCCTTGCCGTCAATGGCGTAATCCACCGGACCCGTCACTCGGCGCTTGTCGCTCTTGTCGGCGAAGATCGCCTCCAGCGGCTTTTCTGCCTGCACCACGTCCGCCGTGGCTTTGGCGAACTTTACCTTCGTGACCTTGTCGGGGGCGCTCGCCGGAGCCGCCTCAACCTCAAATTCGGTCAGCGCGCAGGTGCCCTCGATCGACCGTCCCGGGCCATTCCGCGGCAGATTGGGATCGGTCATCAGCTCGAGACGGAAGGCCGTGATGTTCTGGACGTCGGTGGTGACGGTCAGCTTGACCCGATGCTTCGTGGGCGCGTAGCCCTGGGTCAGAAACGAGCCATCGTACTGCGGGAAATACTTCTGTCCGCCGGTGGAGATGTCGTCGACAGCCGGCCGAATCACAGTCCATTCCGGCTGACTCGCGCTGACCTCCTGCTCCCATCGCGCCATCTGGTCCCGCCATCCCGGATCGCCGCGCTGCAAGTCCGCTTCGATCTCGCGGGTCCGCCGCAGAATCTCCGCTCGCTTCATCTGTTCCGCGGGTGAGTAAACGGCGATATTCGCCTCGTGAGAGTCGTTCAGGAAGGCGAACATGCGGTAGTACTCTTCCTGCAGCAGGGGATCGAATTTGTGATTGTGACACTGCGCGCAGTTGATCGTTAGTCCGAGAACGGCCTTTCCGATCGCATCCATGCGGTCGAACATGGCCTCCATCCGGAACTGCTCCGGATCGATTCCGCCTTCCTCGTTGATCATGGAGTTCCGCAGGAAACCCGTGGCCACGATCTGGTCCTGGGTTGGGTGCGGCAGCAGGTCTCCCGCGATCTGTTCGATGATGAACTGGTTGTACGACAGGTCGCGATTGAGCGCGTTGATGACCCAATCTCGATAAAACCAGACCCGCCGCTGCTTGTCTTTCTCAAACCCGTCAGAGTCGGCATAGCGCGCCGCATCAAGCCAGACGCGTCCCCAACGTTCACCGTAGTGAGGCGAGTTCAGCAAGCGATCGACCTGCTTCTCGTACGCCCGGCTGCTCCTGTCGGCGAGAAAAGCGTCCACTTCTTCCGGAGTGGGTGGAAGGCCAATCAGGTCAAGACTTAGACGCCGCAGGAGCGTAACGCGATCGGCGGGCGCGGAAGGCGAGAGCCCCTCGCTCTCGAGCCGGCTGAGCACAAAGTTGTCGACGGGATTCTTCGCCCATCCCGCGTGCTTTACCTTTGGGATCGCTGGGAGCTTGGGAGGGACAAAAGCCCAGTGCTTCTTAATCTCGCCGGCCGCAACCGTCTCGGGCCAGTAAGCGCCTCCGTCGATCCAACGCCGAATCTTCTCGACCAGAGCGGGATCAAGCGGCTGACCTCCCATCGGCATTCGGCTGACGCCACCCATGCCGGCAACCCGCGCATAGAGGGGGCTTTCGAGCGCCTTGCCGGGGATGATCGCCTTGCCGTTGTTGCCGCCCGCGAACGCACGCTGCTTCACGTCAAGACGAAAACCGCTCAACTGGTTGTTGGATCCGTGGCAGGCGTAGCAGTTCTTTTCGAAAATTGGCTGGATGTCTTTCTGAAAATCGATCGGCCACGTTTCGCCACTGGCTTTCGGCGCCGGATTCTGAAATGGTTCGAATCGGCCCGGGTCGAAGCCGATGAGCGACAAACTGGCGAGCAGCAGGATCCTGGCGCAGCGGCCAGTCTTTCTGGCAGAGCGCTTCACGTCGAGCGTCACCCGAGTCCCAATAATCTCCCGAGTTTACTATATGTCAGTTAGAATTACAAAGTTTTGACGTAGCGGCGGCCCGTTGCCCCGCCCCATACCCCTCTGCACCCCCGACTGACCGAAGTGCTCTGACTGGGCGGGCACCGGCGTCGAACCAGTGGGCACAGCGCGAAGTATGGCCGATCGAGAACCTGTCACGCAATTTAAGAATGTTACTTTCGCTCTATCGTCCTGCAACTCGGAAATGTTACCCGCAGCCGTAGGCGCTGTGCGAAATGTGGAAATCCGGCGCTCTTGCTTTTGGCCGGATTTCC
>Ga0335085_10001059_pt1 | contig 64759 bp, 57 predicted proteins | sample Lox_Sample_45_FD_206712 | JGI IMG/M metagenome (GOLD analysis project Ga0335085, IMG submission 206712) | Soil microbial communities from Loxahatchee National Wildlife Refuge, Florida, United States - Lox_Sample_4.5 | ecosystem: Environmental > Terrestrial > Soil > Wetlands | place: USA... | reverse complement strand
TGATTTTGCTCATAAATTTTCAGTCAACCACGGATGGACACGGATTAACACGGATGAAATTTCCCCGGCATTAACAAAAACGTGCCAGTGTCTTGGAGTGCGCCAGTCTCATGGCGCTTTTCGAAGGCGGGCCTGTAATCCAAAAGCGGCAGAGGGCTGCCGCAGTCCAAAACCTTGCGGGATTTCACGCCGTTTTTGAATCCGTGTGCATCTGTGTTCATCTGTGGTTAAAGTTCGTTTACAATTCTACGGCCTTGCCGGCTTTCACGGATTCGAGCGCGGCGTTCATCACGCGGACGGCCTCGTAACCGGCCCAGCCGTCGGCGCGCGATGCTTTTCGCGTCTGAACCGAATCCAAGAACGCCCGCAACTCCGCCAACAACGGCTCTTCTGGCGCGGTCTCAATCTGCGTGACCACGCCTTCCACTGCTTTGAAATTGTTGCCTTCGCGGATGTGCTTGTTCTCGTAGGTTTTGATCTTGTACTGCGCCACGTTGTAATCGCAGACCGCGCTCAACTGGTCGCCGCAAACAATGACCTCGCGGAATTTGCCCGGAATAAAATAATCGTTTTCGACGGTTGCCCACGTTTTGCCGCGCGGCGTGTCGTATTCGAGTGAGACGAACGAGACGTCATCCATGCCGCGGCCCATGAAGTCGTGGTGAATCGCCAGCACGCTCTTGGGGAGCGCGCCGAGGATGAAATTAAACAGGTCAGCGAAATGGATGCCGTCGGCGAACATCACGCCGCTGTCGTTCCGCGGGCGCTTGAACCCGCCGAAATGTCCGCGAATCATGTTCACCCGTCCAAACTGGCCGGCTTGCACCGCGTCGCGCAACCACAACGTCGCCGGGTCAAAGCGCAGGATGTGGCCGACTTGCAGGATGCGTTTGGTTTTGTCGGCCAATTCAGCGAGTTGCTTTGATTCCTCGTTAGCCAGCGTCAGTGGTTTTTCCACAAACACATCTTTGCCGGCTTCCAGAAATTCCTTGCACAGCGCGAAATGATGTTGCGCCGGCGTTACAATGACGGCGCAGTCCACCTTGCTGGCAAAATTTTTATAATTGGTTGTGAGGTGTTCGGCGGGCAGACCGAGTTTGCGGGCCGGTTCGAGCTGTTTCCCGCTGACCTCGGCCACGTAAAGTTCGACCGGCATGGAGTTAAGATTGCGCAGATGATTGACACCCCATCGGCCCAAACCCAAAAGAAGAACTTTCATCATCCCCGAAATTTTTAAGCAAATCGTCTGAACCATCAAGAAAATTGCGCCGCTGGAAATCACTCAACGATTCACAAACAATTTCCATTGGCCGACGTTGGTCACCAGATCCAACTGCGTGGCGGGATGGCTTTTGAGAAAATGTTCCACTTCGTTGTTGAAGCCGACGACCCAGACGCGGCGGTTTTCCGCCAGCAAATTTGCCAGCGCCCCGTCATCCGGCAAAAGCAACCGGCCCTGCCGTTTTTGATTGCCGGGGAATTCAAACGGGACCTGCCTCAAGTCTATGTCACCGAAATACGGCCGGTTCGTCGCGCAAATGGTCGGATAGGCGTAAAACGCCAGTCCCTGGGGCAAATCGCCCCAGCAAACGATGATGTCACCGGGCTGGCATTTTTCCCGGAGCGTCAGGCCCAGCGGTCTAAGCGTTGAATTGCGTTTGAGGTTGTTTTGAAAAGGCGGGATCTCGGCCACTGTCACCACCAAGCCCAACAACGCCAGCGCCACGGTCAATGCTGCGCAAAAGGAGGGTCTCCACTTTCGGGTCAGCCACAAAGCCAGCAGGCCAATTCCCGCCAGGACTGGTATCTGCCATTTCATCCATCCAGGGAGCGTGTTGTGGAAGGCATAAACCATGGCCGGCGGAAAAACTATCGGCAACACCAATGAGCTGCCGAGGCAAAACCGCCAAGCCGGAGCGGGCACAGGTTTGGCCGAAGGCAGCTCGCCAAAAAACCGCCAGGCCAGCATCACGGCCAGTGCAGGAAAAATCGGGAGAATGTAGGCGGGCAATTTGGCCTGTGAAAACGAGAACAGCGTGAAGGTGAAGATGGTCGTCGCATTGAGCAGAATCCAACCATCCTTTGATTTCAGGTCCAAGCCGCGCCAGTGCGCCCGGCGCCACAGCCAGCCCAGTAAAAACGTCCAGGGCAGAAGACCGACGGCGAGAATTCCGAAGAAGTAAAACAGGCTGCCTTTGCGGTTTTTGATGGTGGTCCCAAGCAAACTGCCGGCCGCCTGATAGACCGTCATGTAATCGAATGCTTTTGGCACGCGCTGGAAAACCGCCAGGAACCACGGCAGCACCAAAATTAAAAACAGCACCACGCCGGCTGCCAGGCCGCCAAACAGAAGCTTTCTCGCCGCTAACTTTTTCCAGCGGTAAACCACCAGCGCCGCCAGCGCTACGAGGGGAATGGACAGGGCGACTGGTCCCTTGGTCAAAAACCCGAGCGCAATCATCACCCACCCAGCCAGATGCCACGCGAAAAATTCTGCATTTCGCGTTCCGTATTCCGCATTTGTCAGACAAAGCCAGCTTCGCCAGAAGAAATAAATCGCCCAGGCATTAAACAGGGTCACGAACATGTCTGTTGTCAACATTCGGGCCATGACGAAGTACAGCAGGCTCGTTTGCAGAATCAGCGCGCTCCAGAAACCGACCCGTCGGCTGCCGACGGAACAACCGAGCAGCCACACTGCCCATACGCCGCCCACGCCCGCAAGCGCGAGCGGCAGACGCGCCGCCCATTCGTTGCAGCCGAACAGCTTCATCGAAACCGCCACCAGCCAGTAGGTCATTGGGGGCTTGTCGAGGTGCGGGAGATACCAGAGGTGCGGTACGACCCAGTTGCCGGTCTCAATCATTTCGCGGGCGACTTCCGAGTAGCGGCCCTCGTCAGGCTCGTTCAACCCGCGGCTGCCGAGCAGGATGAAAAACGTGAACGCCGTCAATAACAGCAGCAGCCAGCGTTGGCGCGTTTCGGTGAAAAATGGTTTTTCCACAAGCTTTGAAAACACGAAGTCTCCGACAAACCGCGTTACCGGCAAGCAAAACCTTCAACGTTTGGCAGCGAGCTTCTGCACGTGGCGTTCAATCCGGTCGGCGGCTTCAATGAGCTGATCGTAACCAGTGGCGAAGCACGCCCGGCAGAAACCGGCGCCGTTTTCGCCAAACGCCGTGCCGGGCACCATGGCGACTTTCTCCGCCTGCAACAGGCCGAGCGCAAAATCTTTCTCATTCAATCCCGTTTTGGAAACGTCAGGAAACGCGTAAAACGACCCGCGCGGCAGATGGCATTTCAGCCCGATTTCGTTGAACCGGCGCACAATAAAATCCCGCCGCCGCTGGTACTGTTCGCGCATCGCCTTCATGGCGTCCTCGCCGCGAACCAGCGCCTCGATGGCTCCTTCCTGGCTGATGATGGACGCGCACATCATGGAATACTGGTGAACTTTCATCATCGCTTCAACCAATGTCGCCGGCCCGCACGCGTAACCGATGCGCCAGCCGGTCATGGCAAACGCCTTGGAAAAACCGTGCAGGAAAACCGTCCGCTCCTTCATGCCCGGCAGGCCGGCGATGCTCACGTGCCCGCCTTCAAACGTCAGCTCGGAATAAATTTCGTCGCTCAGGACGAGTAAATCCTTTTCCACGGCGAACTTGGCAATGGCTTCGATTTGCTTTCGGTCGCACGTGCCGCCGGTGGGATTGCACGGCAGATTCAACATGAGCAATTTGCAGCCTGGCTGCCATGCGGCACGCAACGCTCCGGCGGTCAGCGCAAAGTTGTCCTTCGCATAGGTCGGCACCGGCACCGCCATGCCGTGCGTCAGCGTGATGCTCGGATGATAGCTCACGTAACAGGGTTGGTGAAACATCACCTTGTCGCCCGGATTCACCAGAGCGCGGAACGCGATGTCGAGCGCTTCGGAAACGCCGACCGTGACGAGGATTTCGTCCTCCGGCCGGTAGCTGATGCCGAAGTTTTTCTCGACGTAACGGTTTATGGCCCGACGCAATTCGATGAGACCGAGGTTCGAGGTGTAATGCGTCTTGCCCTTTTCCAGCGCATAAATGGCCGCCTCGCGGATATGCCAGGGCGTGTCGAAATCCGGTTCGCCGATGCCCAGTGAAATCACGTCCTGCATTTTCGACACCACTTCAAAAAAGTCACGGATGCCTGATTTGGGCAGGTCTATAACGTGACGGGCGATGAAACGATTGGTGTCCATGTGAGAATTCGGAATTCAGAATTTAGAATTCAGAATTGGTTTATGGGGCGACCTTCAGCCGGTCGTTTTCCGCAGCCTTCACGTCCAAGAGAAAGCCCTGTTCCTTGTACGTCCGCAGCAGGAAATGCGTGGCGGTGGACAGCACGCCTTCAATAGTCGAAAGTTTCTCCGAAACGAAGCCCGCCACTTTTTGCAGACTGGAGCCGTTGACAAACACCAGCAGGTCGTAACCGCCGGACATGAGGTAGCACGACTCCACTTCATCGAACCGGCTGATGCGCTCGGCCAGACGGTTGAAGCCGCCGCCGCGCTCGGGCGTGATCTTGACTTCAATGACGGCCCGCACGACACCGGCGTCTTCCTCCGCCAGATTCAACACCGGCCGCCAGCCCAGCAGGAGCCGGTCCTTTTTGAATTGATCCAACTGGCGGTTGACCTCGGCTTCGGTCAGGTTGAGCACCTGGGCCATCTGGGCCGTGCTTAAGCCGCCGCCTTCGAGCAAAAGTTTGATTAACGGATTCATCAGGGCATCAGTTTCGCAAAAATCCACCGCAAATCCATAAATAATTCTGCAACTGGAAAACCTTTGACGACGGGCATTGCCGCTGCCTCACTCGATTTTCCTGTGCAGTACGGACTCGAACTGCTCCGGCGGGATCGGTGCAAGGGCATGGTTCGGCACTTGCCAACGGACAGTAGTGAACTTAAATTGCGTCCATGAGCAAAGTGGAAATTCTGGCGGAATTGCCCAAACTGGACTTGGCCGACCGGCGCGAGATTTTTGACCGCATCTGCGAAATGGAGGAGCGCGATTTAACCAGTGGTGGCGCGACCCCGGAAGAAAAAGCGTTGCTCGACCGCGAACTGGAGGAATATCGCCACAATCCTGAAGCCGGTTCAACGTGGGATGAGGTCGAAGGCCGAATCCGCAAACCATCCCGGCCGTGAGTTGGCGCGTCATCGTCCGGCCAAACGCAGAGGCGGATTTGCGGGAAGCCTGGTCGTGGTATGAATCCCAGCGGCCCGGTTTGGGTGATGAACTGCTGATTGAAATTCGGGCGGCGATTCGCCGGCTGGAAACCGACCCCGAATGCCGGCTACTTTATTAGCGTGATTTTCGCCGCCTGCTCACCCGCCGGTTCCCTTACAAGCTCTTCTACCGCGTGGAGGGCGACCGCGTCATCGTCTTTCGCATCTTGCACGCGAAACGGGAGCACCGCCGGCAGCTTTGAATTAAACGGCGTATCAGTCGAAGGCCGATTTCCCGCCCACGCGCCTTTGGGTTTGGCCAGGAAGGAAGCCTTGCCGCGGCGGAAGTTTCAACGCAAAGACGCGGAGACGCAGAGGGTTTGACACGAATTTCACGGATCAACGCGAATTTCCCAAGCCCGTCAGGGCTCGCATCGTTGTAGAAAACGCAATTCTAAAAATCCAAAGCTCCGTCAGGTGCGAATCATCCGAATCATTTTGTAGCAGCGGACGTCAGTCCGCTCATATTTGAGAGATTGGAGCCGACTCACGTCGGCTGCTACGGTGAGTTGAACGGGGAAGCGGCATCACGAATTGCGTAGCAGCCGAGGTAACGAGGCTCTGACTGGACTCATCATTCTTCCCTCGCCTTCAGAATGAGCCTTACGTCGGCTACTACGTTTCCCTTTAAAGGCAACCTCAGTTCACCAACTGATACCAGTTGTCGCGCTGATGCGGTTCGTAGCCGAGGTCGCGAATCAGCCGTTTCATGTCGGCCACGCCCATGCGGAAGGTGGTGCCCGCCTGACTTACGACGTTTTCCTCGATCATGATGCTGCCCAGGTCATTCGCGCCGAACTTGAGCGCGACCTGACCGATTTCCTGGCCTTGCGTGACCCAGGAGCTTTGGACGTTGGTGAAGTTATCGAGATAAATCCGGCCCAGCGCCTGCGTCCGCAAATACTCGTGCGCGCCAACCGTCGGCACCTTGAGCTTGGTGTGTTCGGCTTGAAACGTCCAGCAGATGAACGCGGTGAAATGACCGTAACGTAGGGCAGGCGAGACGCCTGCCCTGCGTTGAAGTGACTTGTCCTGTTGCTGTCGCAGCCGCTCCAAATGCTCAATCCGGTCCTCAATCGTTTCCACATGGCCGAACATCATCGTGGCGCTGGAATACAAACCGAGCCGATGCGCCACGTCCATGACTTCGAGCCAGTCATCACTCATGGCTTTGAGCGGCGAGATGCGCTGGCGGACGCGGTCCACCAGAATTTCTCCGCCACCGCCGGGAATCGAACCAAGGCCGGCCGCCTTGAAATCGCCGATGATTTTCTCCAGCGGTTCGTTGAACACTTCGCGGAAATGGATGAATTCACTGGGACTGAACCCGTGGACGTTGAAGCCGGGAAATTTTTCTTTGATGTGCGAGAGCAAATCGAGATACCACTGCTTCGTCAGCTTCGGGTGGTGCCCGCCCTGCATCAAAATCTGCGTGCCGCCGAGCGCAATGGTTTCCTCGATCTTCCGATCCATCTCGTCGAACGAAATGACGTACGCGTCGTCGTCCTTTTCCACCCGGTAGAACGCGCAGAACTTGCAATAGACGTTGCAGACATTGGTGTAATTGACGTTGCGGTCAACAATGTAGGTGATGATATCATTGCCGCGCCCGTCGAAATCCTTCGCTTTGGCCAGTTGCCGGCGGCGGTCAGCGAGCGCGCCGAGTTCCTCCAGCGGCAAATGATACAGCCGCCGGGCCTCGGCCTGATTGATGCGCCGGCCGTCCCAGACTTTTTGCAGCAACTCGTCCAATGACGCGTCGTAAATCACCGTTTAAGTTTAGCGAATGGGCGCTGTTGAAACAAGCCGCTGGATTCAGGAGATTACGTCTCTCGAATTTGAGGTTGTAGTGTCGGTGCTGTGCGCCGATTCATTCGAGCTACAGGCTCGACGCTACATTAAATCAAGACGTACGGCGGAAATTTTCCGGTTCGAGGGCGGCCAGCTCGCGGCAGACCTCCTGGACAACGTCCATTTTGCCGAGCGCCCGGGCTGCGGCGGCCTTGGACAGATGGGCTTCCACTAATTTTCGATCCAACGCCAGGGCTTGGTCGGCGTATTGCAGCGCCTTGTCGTGGCATCCCATCCGGCCATTCAGCGTGGCCAGATTCAACCAACCGAGCTTGTGCTGAGGATTGATTTGTAAGGCCTGCTCCAGACATTGGATTCCATCTGCCGGGCGCCGCAGGTTCCGGCAAAGCAATTCCGCCAGACTGTTCCACACCTTGAAATCGCTTGGATCCAGCCTCAGGGCCTGCCGATACGCCGCCTCGGCCTGCAAAAATCGGCGCAGCCCGCTCAAGCCCATACCCAGATAATAATAGGCGCGCGGGTCGGTCGGGTTTGCTTCGCGCCATTTTTGGGCCAAAGCCAGCACTTCGCGCCATGACCCTTTTTCGCCCAGCTCGTCGGCCATGCTTGTCTTGTCTTCCGCGCTCGGTTCCATGATGGAATCGCCACCATAAAAATTGGCACTCCATTCGACAACTGAAATTAATCCTGCATCTTATAGCAATTAACAATAACATTGGGACACATTGGCGATAAAAAGGAAGGGGTTGGCGGCGGCGAGGTCTTTGCGCAGGCGGGTCTTGAAGGCGGAAGGCGGGGGCTACCCATAGCTTTCTCCGCCTCTTCTTAATTTCCGCCTGCTAAAATTTCCATACCAATGCGAACAGAACGGAATGCGTCCGGGCGCCCCGGAAGCCGACATTGAAACTATCCGGTGGATAGGTGAAAGTTGGATCGGCGGTGGCGAAGTACTTGTAACCGACATCCAGCGACATATGTTCGGTAAATTGGAAACGCAACCCCGCGAAAACCTGCCCGGCAAACACCACATCATTTTCACTGCCGGTGACGTAGTCGCTGGAACTGGGGCCGAATTGGTCAGTATTAAAAACCACGTCGGCGCCGCCAATACCCGCGCCAATGTAAGGAACCAGAATGGTGCGTGGAATGGGGCAGGACAACGTGAAGTTGACCAAAAGCGGCACGTTGTAGAGGCGCGAGTTGTCCGAGATATATCCCGGCACATTGTTGATTTCCGCGCCGATAAACCCGGTCTCAAAATCCAAGGCTGCGTATCGGTTAAAGGCCCAGCCGAAGGCCGCGTCGAAGGCCAAGCCCGTATCATAATCCACCGGGCTGGAGACGGGCGTACCATACTGTGTAAACCGGCCGTTTTGGAAAAACGACGGGCCAATGCCGAAGCGGACAATCGGGCCCTCGTCCGGCGGCAAATAGGAATAATATTGCGCCTGCGCCACGGCGGCGCCGAGGCAAAGTGACATTGCAACCATCCCTGCAACATATCGGCATTTCATAATTCTCCTTTCGTTCCGTTTGCGGCCAAAAATTTACGCTGCAAGCGCGCCGAACAAAAATTCCTCCGGTTCGGCATTTTCCATTCGACCAAGTAAACGTGTATAAAGTTCAATGCAAATAATACGAACGCAGGAGGCAAAATGTTACAGGTGTGGAAAATTTCTTAAGAAAGTTTCCAGGTTTGTCATGGCAAACTCTAAAAAATTAGCTGCCTTATTGCAATCGCAGCGGCAATTGGAAAACATAGCCGTATAGTTGCGACAGCGTTCCGCCCGTATGCTGGTTGTGCAAATTTTGGCCGAAGGCGAACGTCGCGCCGGGGGCGAAACCACGGATCGTCAGACAGTAGGTGTCGTTGACCATGATGCCCAGCAATTCGCCGGTACGGCTGAACACCAGGTCACCGCGCGACGGGTTGAATTTGCCGAACAATCCCTTCAACAGATTGTGGTCCAATTTCACGTATTGCGGCGTGTTCAATTCAATCTGAAAGCTGCATTCACCGTAGTAACCTTCGTTGGCGCCGACGAGGACGGCATCCTGAAATTTATACGGGTCGGACGAAAGGTGATAAATTTTGCAGCCGAGCTTGTGTGCCTCCGCTGGTGACACCGGCATCATCACGACGCGCGGGTCCTGGACGTCGAAGGACAGCGAATGAATCGGCACCTGCGCCGCACCCCAGTTCAACGTGCCTGCCAGCTTGTCCCAGTCGGTGCCCGGATCCCACAACGTCAGCGGCGTGTCCTGCACGTGGCACAAGGCAAAGATATTGGTTCCATCGGTAACGAGTACGGTCTTGGTTTTGGTATCCTTGGTGGTGTCCATACTGAACAGGCCGGTGCGCCAAGCCGTAATGCCGACCCCGACGCGGTTGGCGACAAAGTCGCTGAAAATGGTGTTCGGCGCGAGCGGGCGGTTCTCGCGGATTTCCTGGGTCAACTGGCTGGAATTGGTCGCCAGAGTCTTGAAACCCTCGGCTAACCGGGCGTTTTCCGCCTGCTGGACCTGGACTTCCTGCTGCATGAGAGAAGCCTTTTCAGTGGCGGCGCGTGCTTGCACTTCAGCCAGTTGCAATTGATTGGCCAGTCGCTGTTTCTCCGCCTGGCTGAGCCGGTTGCTTTGGGAAAGCTGGTCAAGCTGCTGCTTCAGCATTGCGGCCAGTTCCGACTGCCGCTGTGCCTCGGTTGCCGTTATCGCGAGTTGCCGCTGCGACAGTTGCTCCTGCCGGCTCAGGTTTTCGATGTTGGTCTGCGCGGCGGACATTTGTTGTTGCAGGCGCAAATTTTCCTGTTCGCGCTGGCTCAACCGCGTTTGCTGCTGCGCGGTCGTGTTGTGCGCCGCCGTCAATTCCTGCTGCAATTGTTCGCGGTTTTTGCGCTCCTCTTCGAGCGCGATTTTCATCACGGCGGCGAGATCGCCGCCGGCGTTGACAACGGCATTGGTGGCAATTTCAATTTTCGACGGCGGCTGCGTATTTTCGTCCGCCATGTGGTTGATGTCCGTCGAGAACGTCAACAGACTCAACAGCAGAAAATCGCAAATGACGATGAGAATGCTGCGATTCATGATTACAGGGCTGGAGTGGACGCGGCGGCCGGCGAGACATAACCGGCGGCGGGGCCGATTCCGGCTTCCGCTTCCAGCAACAATTTCCGGCGCGCGGGGCGCAGGTGGAAAATCTTGAAGATGACGACGAAAATAATTCCGAACGACGTGGAGGAATAGGCTGCCATCAGGCTGAATTGTATGAAATGGAGCGAAGCGATGATCAACGAGACAATGGTCCCCACGAAGCCAAGATAAAGTCCGGCGTCGAACAGGTGGTCTTCATTTTCCAGCAGCCGGAGTTTCATGCGCGGGGGCACATTTTGGCGGCGGATTTCCGCCAGCTTTACCAGGCACGAAATGTAAAGCAGCGACTGCAGCACAAAAAACACCAGCAGCGTCAGCAGGATGGTTGGGTTCATAATGGTTTGTTTGATTCCGGCAATCCCCGCGGTGACCGCGCCGCCCACCATGGGCAGGTGCGGTCGAAGGGAAAAACTTCCCTTCTGGCTTTCCTGGGCAAGAAACGGCTCGCTCAGGAGCAACACCACCAGCAGAAACGCCAGCGAAAATAAAAACTCACGAAACAGATGAAATCCGCGCACTTGCAACGGGCGCTCAAGCGGTGCCACGACCGGCCGCGCGAAGTGCATCGCCGCCGCCAGCAAAAATCCGGCGCCCAGATACAAAAGCCATTTGACCGCGAGAGCCAGCCACGGTTTTTTCAGGCAAACGTTTGCCGCATAATCAATAAATGTGCCGGCGGGATCGTAAGCCGCCACGCGCCATTCCAGGCTCGAATGGTAAAATCGCTGCCGGCTTTTTGCCAGTTCGCCGACGCCACCTGCGCCGTAACGCAAGCCGGTGCCGAGATCGGACAGCCCGGTGTCTTTGAACTTGGTGAGATAACCGGCCACCTCCGCCGGCTTGCCCGAGAGCTGCACGGCGGCAAACAGCACGGGCAGTTTTTGGCCGGCGGCGCGCGCTTCCCCGGCGAGTTGAGTCAGCGTGTCAGTGTCGGGAATATTTGCGACGAACGCCGTCAGTTGGTCCCAGTTGAACCGCTGGCCGAGTGACAGGAAATCCATCAGCGCCTGTTCCAGCGGCTCGGAATTGGCGCCGCGATTGGCCTGCAACGCCAGTTGGTCAATTTGCCGGCTCAAACTTGCCGTCAGATGATTGCCGTCCAGCAGCAGGCCGCAGACGCAAACCGCCGCGTCGAAAGCCTGTCCCGAAGCCGAGGAAGACGGCGGGAAAAGCACCGTGTCAGTCAGTGAGCGGCTGCGCAATAATTCCTGGACTGTGGGAGCTGGCGAAGCTCGCAGGCGGGCCAGCGCCGCGTTGCGGTTTTCCTGTCGCACCACGAAACCGGTGAAGGGCAGGTTTTCCTCCGCCAGCCGGGATGGCTTCCCAAAAATATTTTCCACGCGGGAGTCATTGCCCCACGCCAGCGCTGCTGGATTTTGCCGCGCCAGGTTGGTGATGGTTTCGTCGAGGCGGTCCCAGCCGGGAATGCCCGCCAGCCGCGCCGCCAGCATGAGCATTTGGGCCGCGCCCAGTTTTTGCTCAACCGCCAGTGTCTGCCCCTGCTTCAGCAAAGCAGGGCTGTTCCTGCCGGCTCTGGCAATAACACTGGCGTCCACGGCCCGCAGGTGCATGGGCACCAGCAGCCCGCAAACCAACAGCGCCAGTCCGAGGACGGCGCAAATCAAAAACCACAGCCATCGGGCCTTCACCATTTTACTGAAAAAATTTCCTTGCGGTCGAGCATTAGACTATGAGTCAACAACTGCCGTTCAAAGCAAAAAAGCTGCCAAACATTGCCGTTGCGACTCCCGCCTGTCACTCGTATCGAAGCGATTCAATGGGATCAAGATGCGCGGCCTTGTAGGCCGGGTAAGTTCCAAAGACGATGCCCACGACGGAGCAGATGAGCAGGCCCAGAACAATCCAGTCCACCGGAATGGCGGGCGGAACTTTCATGAACCAAGCCAGCGTGTTGCCGCCAACGATGCCGAGCACAACACCAATGACGCCTCCAACTTCGCACAGCACGATAGCTTCCATGATGAATTGCGTCATGATGTTGCGCCGCTTGGCCCCGATGGCGCGGCGCACGCCGATTTCCCGCGTCCGTTCGGTAACCGAGACGAGCATGATATTCATGATGCCGATGCCGGCGGCCAACAGCGCGATGGAACTGACCACCGTCACACCAATCCGCACCTTTCGCGTGAAGGTGTCAAATTGCTCGATGAGCGAATCGTTGGAAAACAGTTCAAAATCGTCCGGGTCACCGGGCCGGACTTTGCGGGCTGCCCGGAGAATGCCGCGCACCTGCTCCTCGCAATCGGCATAAACGGCGGGACTGCGCGCCTGAATCAGAATACTCAAGCCGTTCCAGCGCAGGCCATAGCGGTTGAGCGCGGTGGTGAGAGGCACGACCACAAAGTTGTCCTGATTGCCACCTAAGGAAGTGCCTTTGGATGCCAGGATACCGATGACGGAATAATTGATACCATTGATTTTGACTTCCTGGCCGACAGCGGAACCAAAGGGAAAGACCGTGTTTGCCAGCACGCTGCCCAACACACAGACATCACGGGCATTATCCACGTCGTTGTCCGAAAAGATGCGGCCTTCATCAATAGTCCAGTTGCGCGCCGGGAAACTGCCTGCGGTTTCGCCCAGCAATTGCACGGTGGGCGCGGTTTTGGCGTAACGGGTCTGAACTTGGCCATTCCAAAAAGTGCCTTCGATGCCGACAGAGGAGGCGAGCGTGGCTTTTTTTTCCACCACTTGTCCCAGTTCCAGCGTGATGTCTTTGCGCCGCCAGTATTTCACCCAGTCGGCGCGGTTGCCAAATTGGACCTGCGGCCATTTCTGGACGGCGAAGGTCTGGCTGCCCAATTGGCTGAGATTGGTTTCAACGCTCCGTTCCAGCACGCGCATGGCGGTCATAACGACGATGATGGAAAACACGCCGATCAACACGCCCAGCAGCGTGAGCGCCGAGCGCAGCTTGTGCGCCGCCAGCGCGGTGAACACCATCGAAATGCTCTCGCGCAGTTCGCCAAGCAACCGGGTTGGGCGTCGTATCATCACAAAAGGCCGATGGCGGGGTTTTTCATTATTCGCTCCTCAATGCTTCCACCGGATCCATCCGTGCGGCGCGCCAGGCTGGCAGGAAACCGGAAGCCGCGCCCGTCAGCAACGATACGATTACCGCAATAATGACAATGTCCAGAGACAAGTTGGCCGGGAACAGCCATTTGGTGACACACAGTGTGACCGCCCATGCAATCCCCAGACCGATCAAGCCGCCGAAGAAGCAGATGCAGGCGGCTTCTGTCAGGAACTGCAACAAGATGGTGCGGCGCTTGGCGCCGATGGCCTTGCGCACCCCAATCTCGCGCGTCCGCTCGACGACCGACACAAACATGATGTTCATGATGCCAATACCGCCCACAAACAGCGAGAGACTGGTGACGAACAATCCGATAATCGCAATTGTGCCCGTTTCCCTGTGAAACAAGTCAATAAACTGGTCCTGCTGGTTGATGGCAAAATCGTCAGGGTCCTCCGGGCGCAGATGCCGGATGTGACGCATGGCCTGCCGCAATTCTTCCCGGGTCTCGTCCAATTGTGCCAGGCTATTGGCTTTGACTTCAATACTCACATCCGGCCGGTTCCAGATTTCCGCCAGGAATTCCCGAAGCGGAATGATGACGCGGATGTCCAGGTTCAGACTCCCGAACAGGTTTCCCCGTTTCTGCAAGACGCCGACCACCAGGAAGGATTGGTTCTGAATTTTGATGCGTTTGCCGAGTGGCGATTCACCGCGAAACAGGTTCGTTGCCAGCTCGCTACCCAGCACGCAGACGGGCTGGCTGCCTTCAGCGTCCGCCTCGGTCAGGAACCGGCCTTGAGCCATGCTGGCGCCGGTCGTGATCAGATTGTCCGGTGTGGTACCCAGAATCGTCACGTCGTCCACACTGTGGGCTTTATATTTTACCGTGTCTTCGTCGTAGGCCGTCGGGGCGATTGCGTAGGACAGTGTCAATTGCCGAGCCAACGCCTCGGCGTCCTCCGGCCGGATGGACCGTCGTTTCTGTGTGTTGAACCAACTGTCGTATGACCTATTCAGCCAACTGGACCGGGATATAAAAAAAGTATCTCCGCCCATTGCCGAAAGACTGCTGACGAACGCCTGATTCAATCCATTAATCGCCGCACCCATCAGCGTCACGGTCACGATGCCGATGATGATGCCCAGCGTGGCCAGCGCCGAACGCATCTTGTTCGCGCGCAGGGCATTCCAAGAAATGCCAAGTCCCTCGCGAATTTCGACAAAGAAGTTCATGGCGGGTCGAGGGTCGAGGGTCGAGGGTCGAGAATCGGACTGGTTTTGCCCTCGACTATCGGCTCTCGTCCTTCGACTTGCTTTTCATCACTGGCGATCAATCCGTCACGGAGGCGGATGATGCGGTGGGAATGTTTGGCGATGTCCTCCTCATGCGTGACGACCACAATGGTGTTGCCTTTCCGGGAAAGCTCTTCAAACAACGCCATGATTTCCGCGCCGGTTTTGGAATCCAGATTGCCCGTTGGCTCGTCGGCCAGCAGAAGGGACGGTTTGTTCACCAGCGCACGGGCGACGGCGACGCGCTGGCGCTGGCCGCCGGAGAGTTCGTTGGGCTTGTGATGGACACGGTCCGCCAGGCCGACCTGCGCGAGTGCGTCGAGTGCAACCTGACGACGCTGTTCTGTCGGCATTCCGCTGTAAATGAGCGGCAGCTCAACGTTATGCAAAGCGTTCGAGCGTGCCAACAGATTGAAGGTCTGAAAAACAAAACCAATTTCGCGATTGCGAATTTCCGCAAGCTCATTGTCGTCCATCTCGCCCACGTTGACGCCATTCAGTTCATAACGGCCGGCGCTCGGCGTGTCAAGGCAGCCAATCAGATTCATGAGCGTGGATTTGCCGGAGCCGGACGGCCCCATGATGGCGACGTATTCGCCGCGCTGGATTTCCAGCGACACTTCGCGCAGGGCGTGAACGGTTTCCACCCCCATTTGATAACGGCGCGAAATGTTTTGCAGATGAATCAGGCTCATGTTGATTGATGCGTAAAACGTGAAGCCGGCTGGCGCCGCGTTCACGCATCACGTTTCACGTTTTACGAAAGCTTGCTCATTTCTTTTCCGCTTCCGCCCCGGCCGGGCCGATGCGAATTTTCGAGCCGTCCTGAAGGTCGCGGCCGACGGCGCGATAACCGCCGGAGACAATCTCTTCGCCATTGGTAAGACCATCGGTGATTTCCCAGTAACTATCATCGCAGAAGCCGATTTTCACCGGCGCGGCCTTCACATGATCCCCTTCCACCACGAAAACAACATCTATCGGCTTGGAGGCTTCCATGGGTTTTGTGGCGGATGCGATTTTGTTCGTAGGCGAAACAGCGGAAGCCATTGAATTCGTTCCTTCTTTTTTCACCGAACCGGCCTTTGTCTGAGATTGCATTGGCCGGGTCGTGACGCTCGCCAATGGAACCGTTAAGGTGTTGGTGCGATAGGCGGTTTCGATTTCCGCCGTCACCGACATGCCGGGCCGGAAGGCCGGCTCCTTCTCGTTGACCCGGATGCGCACTTGAAATTGTGTGGCCTGTTGGCTGCTGCTACCACTACTACTACTGCTGCTGCTGAGCGAACTGCTTAAACCGGAACCCAGCGCGGAGTTGGCGACGTCAGTTACTACGCCGGTAAATTTGCGGTCTTTGAAGGCATCCACCTCCAATCGGGCTTTTTGCCCAGGTTCGATGCCCACCACGTCCATTTCCCCAACGTTTACGCGCGCCTCAATCCGATTCAAATCCGAGACGGTCATGATCGAAGTTCCCACGTTATAGGCCGTGCCCAGCACGCGTTCGCCCACTTCGGAATTCAAGCTGCTGATGGTGCCGGTGAGCGGTGACAGGATGGTGGTTTTGGCCAATTCTTCTTCGGCGTTGTCCACCTGCGCCTTGGCCACATTCACCTGGTCATCGGCGCTGTCCAATTGCGCCTTGGCCACGTCGCGCGCGGCTTTGAATCCGACGAAGTCCGATTCCGAAAGCAGTTTGCTGTTGAACAATTCCAAATTGCGTTTGTAGTCGGCCTCGGCCTTTTCCAAATTCGCCACCGCGGATGCCTTGGCCGCCAGCGCGGATTCGTAACTGGCCTTGGCTTGATTCAGCGCCGCGATGTAGGTGTCAGGTTTGATTTTCACCAGCAAATCACCCTTTTTGACGAACTGTCCTTCCTTGACCGGCAATTCAATGATTTCGCCGTTGACCTCCGGGCTGATGGTAACCTGCAGGACGGGTTGGATTTGGCCGTTGGCAACGACGATGTTGGTCATACTGTGGCGGGAAACCTTTTCCGTTTGGACCGTGATGACCGGCGCGCGCTTTTTGAAAACAGCCACCAATATCAGCGCAATGACTGCGAGACCGATGACCGAGAAGATGATGATCTTTCGCCGTTTCCTGGGTTTTGCCATGGTAGTTATGTATTAAGACAACGCTTGCTGGACTTTGTTTCGCTCAATTCAACGTGAATACACATTAGATAGAAGTCAGCCGCCGAAGGCCGCCCGCATTGCCGCGCCAAATCCAATCATCATGCCCATAAGGACAATCCAAATTCCGAAGACCCATGCCGCTGTCTTTGCCACCGAGGCGCCGGTTAGCCTGGCCAGGCCAATGGAACGAACCGCCAATAACCAAAAGGCCATTACATTCACCAGAGCCAGCATGGAATGAAGGGTGTTTTGCGGATCAAAATCCCTTATTACCAGCGCCAGGCTCGGCGTGGCAAATAAATTGCCGGTGATCAAGACGAGCAATGTTCTTACGACTACGTCCAAAATTAGAATCATGTTCGCCAGGCCCGCGATTTCCACGGCTTTCAGATAAGGAAAGGGCGCCTTCAAGACAAAGGAACCGACCAGCCAGAGAACCAGACCGCCCCAGAAAGGTGTGATAAAGGCCGTCAAAACCGGCACGGCAACCCCCGCGATTTTGTAACCCACGGTCCCGAATTTTTCCGCCGCCGTCCGGGCTTGATCAGCCTGGGCGCTGGTGAGCTTTCCTTTTTCAACCTGCCGGTCAATGGCCTTGTTCGATATGTCCCTCATCTGCTGTTGGACGGACGGCTGGGAAAAAATCAACCAGCCGCTTATCCAGCTCAGGGCAATCAGCAGCAGGGCGGGCATCAGCCAGTTGGTGGCGCGGTGCGGGGCGGTTTTGATTTCATCAAAGACCTCGCCCGGTGCGGCAAAGACGTTCATCAACCTTCCGGCCAACGACATGGTCGGTGCAGGTGATTCGACTGATTGTGGTTCAGGACTGGGCGGAATGGGTTCCATATTCTTAACAGGCTTATCCATTACTTAGGCAAAAAGCGCCAAAGTTACAAGGAAATGTGGGAATTTTTCGCAGCTTGAAATGGCCCGCTGATTGAGGGTGCCTGCCAAGTTGCCACTGGGCAGGCGTCGCGCCGATTTCCAAAATCAGGAACCAATCCAATGAGGCTGGAACTGTCAGGAACTTGCGACCATAAGGCTGGGCAGCCGATTTACACGACAGCCGCAAGCCCTGACATGATTGAAACAGCAACTTTCCGGCCAACAATACTGGGAAGTCTTCTGCAAATATGTCAGTCCTGACGGACTTTGGCATTCGTGTTAATTCGTGAAATTCGTGTCAAAAAATTTGTTTTCAATCATCGTCATCGTCCGCCATTTTCACCGCCCAGAGCGGATACGGCGTCTGCGAACCTTTGGCCGCGTGCCAGAGGATGCGATTGAACATGTCCTCCGGACACTGGTCTTCCTTCTTGAGCGGCAGACGCGCAGAAATGTAGGCGTCTTTGCGCAATTGCGCATCAGAGATTTCCTTGGGATTCGGATTCATTTGATCGAGTGGAATCTGATTGGTTACGGCGGTGAACGCCGAGAAACCCGGCGTGTTTGTAAAGCAATCGAACATCGGTGTGGCCGTAGCATCCATCTGGTTCATCGGCGGCAGGCCGAGGATGAGTTCCATCGTGCGCAGGAGGCTGGTCTGATTGTATTGTGTGTTCACCACCACACCGCGTTTGGTGTAAGCGCTGGCGACATAGGCCGTCGTGCGATAGCCGCTCACGTGGTCCCAGCCGTCCTGCGGATCGTCCTCAACGGCAAAAATGCACGTATTCGTCCAGAACCGGCTATGGCTCACGGCGTCAACAACCTGTCCGACGGCGAGATCGTTATCCGCAACTTGCGCCGCAGGCGTGGGCGAACCGAATTTGGTGCCGCTGGTGTGGTCGTTCGGCAGCCAAAGGATGACCAGGTTCGGCAGATTGTCCGCCTTTTCGTATTGTTTCAGGTCTTTAACGAATTGGGCAGCGCGCCAAACGTCCGGCACGTCCAGGTCCCAGCCAATGGTGTTCGTTACAATATAGGGCCGCAATGCTTCAATGTCCGGTTCACATGAATAGGCAATGGCATTCGAGCCACTGATAAAATCATGGTAAGAATCGAGAAAAGTGACATTGGTGTTGCCGGAATCTTTCCAGTGGACAGTGGGCGAAGTGAATTCGCCGAAATCACAAACGGTTCGGCCGTGCGCAAGCACATCGTTCCAGATGAAACCCGCGGGCGAATAAGCCAGCGCGTCCCGGCCTTCCTCGCCAAAGCCGCCCGCCGGATAGCTGCGCGGCCAGCCGGCAAATTCACGTTCCACGTAATCGGTCGCGATGCCCGTGTCGGTCCATTGATGGCCGTCGGCGCTCAGGATGCTGCAACAATACGTGTTGTCCAGCAGCACGAAATCGCGGACGAGTTTATGTTCATTGGGTGTGACGTTTTCGCCATAGACGCACAGGCTGGCGTCGCCGTTTCCCTCTTTTACGTCGCCGAGCACCTGGTCGTAGGTTCGGTTTTCCTTGATGATGTAAATGACGTGCTGGAACACGCTCGGTTCGCCGATGCGTTCCGGCACCGGTCGCGCCGGTTGATCCGGTCGCGCCGGCAGTTTTGCCTGCGCCAACAGCGGATAACGCAAATCCGCCAGGGCCGTTTGAGTGAATACCACCGATTCTTTTTTTGATGGCACGGGCACGAGCGACAACGACCCGTAGTATTGCTTGGTATTGAAACCAAGGCCGTTGCCTTTTCCTTTGACCGCTTCCGCCGTGTCGGGACTGATGCTCTTGATGTTCGCCACGTAAATTTCCTTCCGCTTCGCGTCATACGCAATCGAGCCGGGAAACCAACCGACGGGAATCAGGCCGAGCAACTTCGATTCGCCTGGCTTGAAATGGAAAATGGCGACGGCGTTTTGCGTACCGTTGCAGACGAACAATGTCTTGCCTTTCTTGTCAAACGCCAGCGCATTCGGCTGCGCACCGAACAAATCGGCGGGATTCTGCCGCGCACAAATTGTCTCAACAATTTTGTCCGTCCGCGTGTCAATCACGCTCAACGTGTCGCTCCCCGCATTGGCCACTACCAGCCATTGACCATTCGGTGACAGCGCCATCGCGCAGGTGTGCAAGCCGGTGATGATCTCCTGGGTTGGGTGGGGCGAGGCTACCGACGAGCCATTGTTGTCGCAGCTCGCGGGGACGCTCGCCCCACCTGTTTCTGCTAAATCAATTACCGAAACCGAGCCTTCGTTGGCAATGGAACGGTCATCCACGCGCACCCTCATGCCTTCGCCGGCGGGGCCGGTAACGCTGTTCGCGTCGGGCTGCCGGCCGCCCCAGTTGCTCACGTAAACTTTGTGGCCGGCCAGGACGACATCGAAAGGCGCAACCCCCACGTCCCACGTCCGCAGCACTGTTCCCGCCGCAGCGTCGAGTTCGAGGAGACGATTTGAAAGATTGCCCGCAACGTAAAGTTTTTTGCCATCCGGCGAAACGGCGATGCCGGCGGGAATTTCCGCCTCGCGCAACGGCGCATTGGCTGGTGGCAAGGGAAAGGAATACAGCGCAGTGACTTTGTGATTCCGGTCCACACCGAAAACCTTGATATCTCCGTTGACGTTCGCCATGTAAATCCGCGAGCCGTCGGGCGAAAAAATGAGGCCGGTGAAGCTGAGCTTGGCCTTTTCATGTGGTTCCAGAACTCCGGAGGAAACGGCTTCAGCCGGAGGAGCCTTGCCATCCGCCGGCAGCCGCACGTGTTGCAGGATTTTTCCCGTGGCCGGATTTAACACCACCAGTCGCCGCGTCAAGCCGGCGGTCACGAGCAGTTTCCCGTCGGGACTCAACGCGAACGCGTTCGGTCTTATGCCGGGAAGTTCGATCAAAATTCCAGCGGGCGTGACAAGCTGATTGACGGGCGTTTCGAGGCCGTTGGTATTGTGACCGACAGTTTCCGTCGTGGCGTCAAAATCGCCGGCGAAACAATGAAGACCGAATTCAGCCAGCATCATGATTCCAAGCCGAACGAACGATTTGCCTTTCATGCCACAAGGATTGACATGACCGCTGTCAACGGCAAGTCACGTTACGGTGAAATTTATCCGGTCAAGAGTAGGAGCCGATGTGAGGAGGCTTTAACTATTTTGGAAATCAGAGCCTCGTTACCTCGGCTCCTACAAGATATTACGCCACCGCCGGATCGAGCCGTTTATCCGGCGCGAGATAATTGCGGACGTAATCCGTAACGGCATCTTCAAGCGGCGTGATTGGCGCATTGTAACCGGTGTCCCGCAAACGGGAAATGTCCGCCTGCGTAAAATACTGGTATTTGTCCCGGATCGTCTCCGGCATCTCGATGAACTGAATGTTCGGTTTGCGGTCCAGCGCCGCGAAAACGGCGTTGGCCAGATCAAGCCACGTTCGCGCCGCGCCGCTGCCGACGTTGAACAGCCCGTTCGCCTTCGGCGTCACCGCCAGATGCAGCGTCATGGCCACGGCGTCCTTGACGTAAAGAAAGTCGCGCTTCTGTTCGCCGTCGCGATAGTCTTTTCGGCAACTCTTGAACAGCCGGATGATGCCTTCGGTTTTCACCTGCCCGAAGCTTTTGTGGACGAGCGAACGCATGTCGCCCTTGTGGTCCTCGTTCGGGCCGAAGACATTGAAATATTTCAGCCCAACGACGCGGTTCAGGAAACCGGCGCGTTTGGCGTGCAAATCGAAGAGGTGCTTCGAGTAGCCATACATGTTCAACGGGCGCAAAGCGCCGAGTTTGGCATCATCATCTGCCATGCCCGCCGAGCCGTCGCCATAGGTCGCGGCGGAAGACGCATACACCAAGCGCGTCTTTTGGCCGAGCGCCCACGCGGCCAGGTCCTTGGTAAACTCGTAATTATTGCGGATGAGAAAACCCGCATCACGCTCGGTGGTGGATGAACACGCGCCGAGATGGAGGACCAAATCAAATTTCCCCAGCGCGCCATTTTGCAGTCGCGGCAGCAATTCGTCAGCCTCGACGTAATTGGCAAAGCGGAGCGGCGCGAGGTTGCGCCATTTTTCGTCCGTGCCAAGGCGGTCGCAAACGACAATGTGCTCGCAGCCGCAGCGGTTCAACGCCCAGATCAGCGCGCTGCCGATAAAACCCGCGCCGCCGGTGACGAGCACCCGCGCATCGGAAAAATCGTTTGGTTTCATACTTGCTGAACCCCGTGAGCATGGCGCGAACCCGACTCGAATTCAAGCGCAACGGCGCACGCGGCCGGTTTACTGATTCACATGCACCACGGTCGCGGGCGGGAAACCGTTGAAATACGTCGAGGAGGCGTGACTGTAGGCGCCGATTTGTTCGCTGTAGAGCAAGTCGCCAAGTTCGAGGTTCGTCGGCAGATTTTCCGCCATGGACACCACGTCCAGCGCGTCGCACGTCGGACCAAACACCGAGCAGATTTGGGCCGGACCTGGCTTGAACGCCTTGATGTAATAGTGGCAATGGTCAAAAACGACACCGGAAAAGGTGTGATACACGCCGTCGTTGATGTAGTAGCAGAGTTTCCCATCGCGCACAGCCTTGCCGATGATTTTTGAAACTGCGGTGGCGGCGGTCGCGCAAAGGAAGCGGCCCGGCTCGGCGAGAATCTGTATGTTCTTTGGAAATAGCCGGTCCAGTTCGCGGTTGATGACCCCGGCGAGTTCACTGAACGGTTTAACGCTGGCGTCATAAGGCGCCGGGAAACCGCCACCGATGTCCAGCAGATTCATCTTGGTGTAACCGCGGTCGCGCGCTTCCTGAAAAATGTTCGCGGAAAGGTTGATGGCTTGAACGTAGTTCTCGAAATTCGTCGTCTGGCTGCCGACGTGAAAACTGATGCCTTCGACCGTCAGGCCCGCTTGGTCCGCCTCGAGAATCAAATCCACCGCTTCGCCGGGCGACGCGCCAAATTTGGAGGACAACTCTACCATCGCGCCCGTGTTCGGCACCTTCAAGCGAAGGGCGAGTCCGGCCTGCGGCGCGTACTTTTTGATTTTTTTGATTTCCTCGGAATTATCGAACGTAACCAGCGGCTTGTATTGGTTGAGTTCCCGTAGTGTCTCAATGGCCTTGACCGGATTGGCGTAAATGATCTTGTCCCAAATCCAATCCTGCCGCTCCTTCGCCGGCAGTTGCCGGATATTTTGATAGACGTTCTCAAACTCCGGCATGGAAGCGACGTCAAAACTGGCGCCGGCCTGGTAAAACGTGCGGACGATGGCCGGGTCGGAATTGGCCTTAACCGCGTAGTAAGCCTGAATGCGCGGCAGATATTTTCTGAACATCGTGTAATTACGCCGCAACTCGTCATGGTCAATCACGAACAGCGGTGTGCCGTGCTTGGCGGCCAGTTTTTTCAGCGCGGATTTGGAAATCATTTCAATTGAATAAAACAGCCGGGACGCTTTTTCCGTGCCGGCGGCAAATGAAAATAGATTTGACGGCCGTCCGCAAGCACTTACCGCGAGTCACTACCAGGTCAATCACCGCCTTGACATATTAATGGCCGCAATGGAAACTGTTTTCCGGTTCCTGCCATCCTTGGTGTTTTAAGTTCTTGATGGCACAATAACTGAACATCCAGGTCGTTTTGGATTCCCATTATTTTATGAAAGCCAGCAAGCCTGTATCCGGCGCCAAAGCAATTCATTATCGTGGCCTTCTGTTTGGAGCGGCGTTGGTGGCGATTCTGTTTTTGCTTTTCTGGAAGAGTTTTTTGCCCGGCTACGTCCTGTTCAACAACGATGGGCCATTGGGACAACAAAATGCTCAATGGTGCCGGCTGCCCCAAGCGATTACCGGCGCCTGGGTTGATCTTAACACTGTGGGCTTTAATGGAGGCGCTTTCCCGCCTGATGTAGCAACCCTCGTTCGCTGGACGCTGTCCCCGGTCGGCTTCGCAAAATTTTTCGTGCCGATTTCACTTTTCATTCTGGGACTCGGCGCCTGGTTTTTCTTCAGGCAATTGAAGCTTTCGCCTTTGGCGGCGGTCCTGGGCGGCTTGGCGGCCGCGCTCGTCTCCTGCTTCTTTTCAGACGCCTGCTGGGGTGTGGCTTCACATCAACTCGCCTTCGGCCTGGACTTTGTTGCCTTGGGCTTGATTGTTTCCAATTCACCGGCAACCCCGTGGTGGCTCCGTTGGACCCGGCTGGCTTTGGCCGGATTTGCGGTGGGCCTCAATGTAATGGAGGCTGCGGACATTGGCGCCATTTTCAGTATTTTTGTCGCCATTGTGACGTTGTTTCATTCGTTGGTGGAGGGTGGTCCCGGCCCGGCCTTGAAAAAATTCGGCTATGGCATCGGACGAATAGCGATCATCGCAGGTTTCGCGGTTTTCCTCGCAACTCAAGTCATTGTCGCGTTGGTCAGTACCAACATTGAAGGTATTGTTGGTACCCAACAAAACGGAGAAACCAAGGCACAACATTGGGACTGGGCCACCGAATGGAGCCTTCCCAAAACTGAAACCCTGGGGATCATTGTGCCCGGCCTGTTCGGTTATCGGATGGATACTCCCGATGGCGGCAATTATTGGGGCGCGGTGGGACGAGACCCGGCATGGGATCGCTATTTCGCTAATAATGAGCACGGTTCGGCACCGGCGGGATTCCTGCGTTTCAGTGGTACAGGAGACTACGTTGGTATGTTGGTCATGTTGGTGGCTCTATGGACCATCGCCCAATCGCTGCGCCGGCAAAATTCCGTATTTTCTAAAATCCATCGGCAATTCATTTGGTTCTGGGCGGTGATATTGGTTGGTTCTCTGCTCTTGGCGTTTGGGCGGTTCGCGCCGTTTTATCACCTCGTCTATGCGCTGCCGTATTTTTCGACCATTCGCAATCCAATCAAGTTTCTCTTTGTGTTGACCTGGGCCATCGTCATCATTTTTGCCTATGGCGTTCATGGATTAAGCCGGCGCTATTTGGAAGTTCCGGCTGCGGGTCCCGTCTCGCTGCTTGCCCAATTCAAAACGTGGTGGGCCAAAGCGCGCGGCTTTGACCGAAACTGGATTTCAATTTGTATTGTATTCTTTACCGGCAGTTTGCTGGCGTGGCTGATCTATGCGCTGCAAAAACCAAATCTTGTCGCCTATCTGCAAACGGTCGGCTTTTCCGATGAAAATCTGGCCGGCCAGATTGCCGCCTTTAGCGTTCATCAGGTCGGCTGGTTTATTTTGTCATTCGCGCTGGCCTTGGGATTGCTCACCTTGATTCTGAGCGGCGCGTTTGCCGGACGCCGGGCCAAATGGGGCGGGATTCTTCTGGGCACGCTGCTCGTTTTGGATTTGGGGCGGGCGGATTTGCCTTGGGTTGTTTTTTGGAATTATCCACAGAAATACGCGACCAATCCCATTATTGACGTTCTGCGCGACAAACCCTACGAACATCGCGTCGCCGATCTTCGCTCGGATTCGCTCTTTGAGAACCTCTATCGCATCGAATGGTCCCAGCAACTTTTTCCCTATTACAACATCCAGTCGCTGGACATCATCCAAATGTCGCGCATGCCCGAAGATTTGGCGGCATACGAAAAGGCATTGATGCCGCTGGGCGGGCTGAACTCGGCCTATCTCATTGCGCGCCATTGGGAATTGACCAATACCCGCTATTTGCTGGGCCCGGCCAATTTTCTCGACTCGTTAAACCAGCAACTCGATCCGGTGCGGCAACGCTTCCACATTGTCCAGCGATTCAGCATCGCGCCCAAACCGGGGATTGAAAATCCCACGGAGCTGTCAGAGTTGACAGCGGTCCCCGCCCCCAATGGTGATTATGCGCTCTTTGAATTCACCGGCGCGTTGCCGCGGGCCAAACTGTATGCCCATTGGCAGGTCAGCACCAACGACAGCCTCACGCTCCAGACGCTCGCGAGCACAAATTTTGACGCCTGGAAAACTGTTTTGGTTTCCACCCCCGTGCCCACCGCGTCGGCCGCCAACGCGACCAATGAAAGTCCCGGCACGGTTGAATTTAAAAGTTATGCGCCCGCGGACATTTGGTTTAATGCAGACGCGAACGTGCCATCGGTGTTGTTGCTCAATGATAAATTCGACCCGGATTGGCATGTGTACGTGGATGGCAGACCCGCACCGCTGTTGCGCTGCAATTTCATCATGCGTGGGGTTTATCTAACGCCGGGCGCGCATTCCGTGGAATTCAAATTCTCGCCTTCGCTCGGTCCGCTTTATGTCAGCTTGTCCGCCATCGGGGTGGGGGTTCTGTTGTGCGGATTTTTGTTCTTTTCAACCCGGCGCGCGTCGTCCGGTTGAAATGCGTCTGGATTTTAACCCGGCATCAACTGCGAACCCGGCCACGCCCGCATCCGCCGCACTTGCAAAAAATTGCAGGTGGCCTTGTCCCGGATTATGCGCTTCGCAAACGCAACTCCTAGTCATTATAGAACAGGGCGCAGAAAACGATAATGGATGATTCCTCCCTTCGGGGCATGACATTCGGATCAGGTGGGAGAATGAGCGAGTTCATGTGGGTGGATACCAATCTCATGTCTGGATGTTTTATGAGAAATTGGTTAATCTGTTCTTCGATAGCTGTCACCGGCGACTTGCCGGTGGGCAGTTCGTGGAGAACGACTTCAAATGTTTTTACTTTCATTTTCGACCCTGTTTTTAAGGCTTGTTCGCCCGGTCTTTGCAGCCGACATAACAAAACATTTCATCGGCCTGGACGGATTCGGGCTTTATGTTTTTGATCGCCACGTCCAGAAACCGCCCTGTCTTGCTCCCGGCACGCGCCAGCACGTTCAAGACGGTTTGCTGGTGCAATCTGACGGAGCATGGCGGAAAACAGATTAAAAGACAAAAAACGCCACAAACGCCAGCACGAAAGCTGTGTCCTGACATCGTTGGCGGGTAAAAAGCACATATAGGCTTCACTCCGGCTTAAAAGCCCCGTCGTTATTGACGAATCTTCAAGGAGCCTCATTTTGGCTCCAAGGCGATAGAGCATTACCCGTAGCTTTACGGGACTGTATCTTTCACATACCCACGACAAAACCCTTGCAAACAAAGGGGGAAATCGTGAGTAACATAAGGCTTTACGGATTTTGGAACTGGTTTAAGCTGCTTTTCCAATCCACCGTGAGCCAAGCCGAAATTCAACTCCGTTTCGATGGGCCAGAGGTACAGGCCCATGAAATGGATGTTACACTTCTAGGGCCAGCCCTTTTTGCCTTGGGCGAATTGTGTGCGGCATCAAACCAAATTCTAAACGGGCCAGAAACCAAGATTCAAGTCAAGGTTCGGGCGGATGTTAAGGCTAATTGTGTTACAATTGACCTGCATCTTGTTCAAACCGTATGGCAGCAGGTTTCCGACTTAATTGAAAACCGTAATGTAGCCACCGCTCAAGATATTTTGATCTGGATTGGATTCTTAACCGGGGGCGCAGCCGCAGCTTTGGAAGGGGCAAAAAAACTCAAGAACTTGAACTTGATTGAATTTTTAAAATGGAAGAAAGGTAAAAAAGAAACGTCAGCACAACCTGCGTCCGGGGGGAATATCGAAGTCCATATCGAAGGAGACAACAATACAGTCCTGATTGCTGAGCCGGTCTATAAATTGTCAAAAAGCCCGAAAGTGATTGAATCGGTAAAAACGTTAACGCAGCCAATTTCCGAAGAAACCGGGATTCACAGCGAGACGTTCATCCATAATAAAAAAGACTACCTGAAGATTGACATTGAATCGGCTTCCGAATTGCAAGAGGCGTTCGCGGAATCGGATGAAACCGAACCTCAGCTTTTTACGGCCCATATCATCGTATATGGGGTCACACTGGATTCCAAAAGCAAGCATTGGAAATTCAAACTCAATAATAAGGTGGAAAACATTGACATCAGCGAGACTAAAATAGCGCAGCAGGCAATGGAACGCGGCGGCGTTTGGGTTGGAGACACATATAAGGTGAAAGTTGAAATGATTGAGCGGGCGATGCCCAATGGCAGTTTCAAGACCGAATTTAATGTCAAAGAAGTCCTCGAATTTAGGCCGGGACTCCGCGCAACACAGGTTAAATTACTGTAATTCATCATAATAAAAGTGTCACAAAAATACTTGACAGGATTCAATTATTGTGTCACATTTATAGCATGAAAGAGACATTGGAAGAAAAAGACGAGTTGAACCTGATAACGCTGGCGCAGCAATACGCCGATGAGGACAAGGCTCGTGGCTTGCTGGAATCATTGCTTTGGCCCGATGGCCCGGTTTGCCCGCATTGCCAGAATCACAAGGAAAAGGCCATTTACAAACTGGAATCCAAGGAGGGCAGCAAAACACAGCTTCGCAAGGGTCTTTACAAGTGCGGTGCCTGCCGGAAGCCGTTCACCGTCCGCGTTGGAACGATTTTCGAGGATTCGCACCTGCCAATCAGTAAGTGGCTCATGGCGATTTTCATTCTTTGCTCATCAAAGAAATCCATCAGCGCACTCCAACTGAGCCGGATGCTCAAAATCACTTACAAGGCGTCGTGGTTCATGGCGCACAGAATCCGTTTCGCAATGGGGCCGGAGATGCCGCTGTACCGGCTTTTGAAGGGTGTTGTGGAAGTGGACGAGACGTTCGTTGGCGGCAAGGGCGATAGCCGCTCGAAATTCGCCCGTCAAACACCAGTGATGGCGTTGATTGAGCAAGACGGCCAGATGCGAACCAGAGTCCTTCCGAACGTGAGTCAGAGAAACATCGGCAACGCATTGCGCGATTGCGTTTCCAAGGACGCTGTTATTTGCACGGATGAACATGCCGGGTATCGTAAACCGGCCAAGCAGTTCAAAGCGCATCATACGGTGATTCACAGCAAATACGAATACATCCTCAAAACGCCGGACGGCATCTCCGCTGGCACGAACCGCTGCGAATCATTTTTTAGCTTGCTAAAGCGCGGCGTGCATGGCGCATGGCACAGCGTCAGCCGTGAACATCTTCACCGTTACGCTAATGAATTTGCGTTCCGTTGGAACACCCGCGAGCTAACAGATGGCCAGCGGATGGAAACAGCGGTTGGAATGACAGCTGGAAAACGTTTAACCTATCGGCAGGTGATATGAGGGAACAGGATATTGAGGCAGATGGATTGCCTCGTTAAACACAAAGCTCCACACATTCCGTGGGGCAGAAAGAGAAATCGTGGCACGATCAAAACGAGCGAAGCACCGCAAGCAACCGGATGAAGTAATGATGCCAAATCTGAGCGGCGTCTCGTTCAAGGATGCTTTGAAGGCTTTGCTTAAAACTCCACCGCCAAAGAAGCAAAAGAAACCATGAGCGAGACTGGTAAAGTCGGACGGCCAACGCTTCCCAAGCGGGAGAAGCGCGGGAGGTTCATATCCACCCGATTGACACCGGAGGAATACAAGGAAATCGAGGACGCAATAAAAGCGTCGGGCGAGTGGAAAACTGAATGGGTCAGAAAAAAGCTGCTGGCAGCCGCCCGCCGGTCATAAATTTGTCATTGGACAATCTGGCGAGATTGAACCATGCTGAACGCGCTGTGTCCAATTGCTGGATGAAAAACAAAACTAAAAAATGAAAAAGTCCCTATATTTGCTCGTTTTTTGATGTTTTTGACGCTGGAACATGGCTTGCTTCAAAAATGGCAAAATATAATTTGACGAGTTTATATGAAAGGGACTAACGTGCATTGCCCTATGAAAAACCAACCACTCAAACGCCTGAATGGTGTCTCCGCCACTCAGCTTCTAAATGAGCTGGACGCCGTTCGTCGTCGGGTCAGTAATTACATTGACGACCGGCGGGATCAATTAGTTGAGTCAGCACGGGGCACGATCAATGGCCATCGCGTCAAAAAGGTTTCTAACCGCTCTTGACCCTAAATTTGTATTATTTTTAGAGGCTGGAGCACCCAATTGTCGCGCCATATTTAGTGGTTTGGAGGCGATGAACTTTGATTTCATTCTTACAGAAACTGCTCTTCAAGAAATTCAAGAATTAGCTGAAAGTGGAAGCCGTTCAGAGCTTAAAGATTTAGCCAAGCGGACGCTCCTCAGATTGCAGTCGCCTTACGGAATAAAAACGCCAGGTTTGAAAAATTATGAGAATGGTTGCGCTGAAGTAATCGCAAATTACCTATTAGAAAAATGCCTCCCAGAAGAAACCCTGAAAAATGACGCGCTTTTAGTTGCTGAGGCGTCATTGCATGGGTGCAACTTCCTGATAATGCTCTTAAATCCGTTCAGTAGCGTGGATAGTCAGAAAATCAACTTGCTCATGGCTGAAAAAGGTGGAAATCCGCTTTCAATATCATGTGTCGAGGGGATTTTGGATGTATTCAATCAGGTGTTTAAGGCTAAAACTTCCTAATCATTCGCCGGAAGTACCGGTTTATTTTTTTAGCAATTCACCTCTTCCCGCCGAATAACTCAACTGGGTATGTGAAAGATATAATCCCGTAGCTTTACGGGATTATGTACTTGACAAACGCAACCCAATCTGCGATATTTGAGACATGAAAACGACAGATAAGGTTGACAAGAAAGACGAGCTAACCCTGATTTCGCTGGCACAGGAATATGCCGACGAGGACAAAGCACGCGGGCTTTTGGAGCGTATGCGCTGGCCTGACAGCAAGCCAGTGTGTCCGCATTGCCAGAATCACGGGGAAAAGCCGATTTCAGTCCTGACGCCACAGAAGGACGGAAAAAGCCATGTCCGCAACGGTGTCTATTTCTGCGGTGCTTGCCGGAAACAGTTCACGGTGACGGTTGGAACGGTGTTTGAAGGATCGCACATTCCAATCAGCAAATGGCTCATGGCCATGTTCATCATTTGTTCGTCCAAAAAATCAATCAGCGCCAATCAACTTCACCGGATGCTGAAAGTCCAATACAAGACAGCGTGGTTTATGGCGCACCGGATTCGATTCGCAATGGGCGATTCTCACCCGGACAAATTAAAGGGCGTGGTGGAAGTTGATGAAACTTTCATCGGCGGCAAAGGCTTGGCCAAAACGAAATTTTTGCGGCAGACGCCAGTGGTGGCGCTGATTGAACAGGGCGGCAGCATGAAGGCGAGAGTGGTTCCAAATGTGAGCCAGAAAAACCTTGGAGCGGCATTGCATGATTGCGTTTCCAAAGATGCTGTGATTTGCACGGATGAACACGCGGGTTATCGCAAAGCCGCAAAACAGTTCAAGGCGCACCACAAGGTGATTCACAGCCAATACGAATACGTCCTCAAAACGCCAGACGGCATTTCAGCCAGCACGAACCATTGCGAATCGTTTTTCAGTTTATTGAAGCGTGGCATCATTGGGGCTTGGCACAATGTCAGCCGTGAGCATCTGCCGAAATACGTCAACGAATTCAGTTTCCGTTGGAACACTCGCCACGATACCGATGGAGACCGGATGGAAAAATTCGCAGGGCTGATTGGCGGTAAGCGCCTCACCTATCGGCAAGCGGTGTGAAACAATCGGCGTGCCCATCAGTACATCGCCGGGAAATACCGCTGACTCGTTAGAAAACGAGCGCCGCACATTCCGTGGGGCAGAAAGCGGACTCCTAGAAAATCGTAAAAAACGACTTGAACCTGTTCTTGGGTGGGGTTACGCTCCTTTTAGCGAGCCATTCCTAGCTGGTACCTAGGAATGGCCCCAAATCTTAACTTTGCCAGACCCATTGCAGGTTTCGGAGCCGTAAATGGGGCCGGTGTTTCTGTAGCCACGAATAAAATAATACAAAAACAAATCGTGTCAACAGAAAACCGATTATGACAAATCTGAGCGAAATCATTCGGGAGCCTCTCTATCCGATTGCCCACGCTGCACACTATGTGAACGTGCACCCAGCGACACTTGAGACATGGGTGAATGGTCGGAGATACCAGACCAAAGCCGGGGAGCAATTTTCCGAACCCCTCATCCAGCTTGAAACTGGATCAGAGGGATTGTTGTCTTTTACCAACCTTGTCGAGGCACACGTGCTTCGTTCCATGCGGAAAATTCACCAGCTAAAAATGTATCGCATTAGAGCGTCACTTGATTATGTGGGAAAAGAGTTAGGGCACCCGTGGCCATTAGCAACCGTTGATTTTCAAACCGAGGGGACAAGTCTGTTTATAAATCACCTCGGCAATCTGATTGACCTGTCCGACACGAAGCAAATCCTGTTGCGGGAACTTGAGCTTCATCTGACCCGTATCGAGCGGAACGAAGAACATTTGGCCCAAAAACTCTACCCAGTGACCCGAACCGCTTTTCTTGAAAAGAAAATAATTGTAATCAATCCGACCGTATCACATGGAAGGCCGATTATAGAATCCAAAGGTGTATCTACTGACATCATCGCAGACCGTTGGCGCGCTGGTGATACGTTTGACGTTCTGCAACGCGATTATGGGTTGAGTAATGACGAATACGACGAAGCCCTCTGGTACGAACAGAACCAAGCTGCTTGAATCGCTAACTTTCTTCACTGACCAAGACACTTCATGTGAAGCCCTGATTGGCGAGCTTCATTCTGCTGGCGCAACAGTTGTAAGATTGAGAAATGTTTATGCTGACCCAAGTACACCTGACGAAAAATGGCTTGAAGAGGTCAGCCAGAAAAAATGGCTGATATTGAGCCGAAATAAACGCATCCGATATGTAAAAACACAATTGGAAAAAATCATACGATATAACGGGCGAGCCTTTTTTATCACATCATCGAAAAATCTTACGGGGGCTCAAATGGCCGAACGGATTCGGATTTGTATTCCCGGCATCGCCGCTGTTGTGAAAGATGTTGAAGGCCCATTTATAATGAAACTGAGCAGTCAGGGCGTTGTTAGGTGGTACTGAAGCTTTGTGGTGAAATTATGAGTTTAATTTGACTCTAAAGATGACCGCTGCCTGACTCCCGTTTTACCAACGACTCCTCACGTTGGAAAATTCTGGCGTGAGCATTTTTTTATGGCATTATCACTCTATGCCAAAATCAGTGGCCATTTCAGCACACGGTTTGAAATTTGAGGACGCCTTGAAGCGGATGCTCAACACTCCGCCGCCACCATCTTCAAAGAAAATAAAATCTCAAAAGCAAAAGCGGAAAAAAACTGTCGGCTGAATGTTCGGCTTAATCCTATTGAAGATTTATTCAGGATGCAGCCCTGAATGATTGCCGGGGCGGGATTTCTTCCCTGCTGCCTTAACATCCTTCATGCTTCGCTCAACCGCCAGCATTAATGCGAATATTTTTCGTTTAGTGTAGATCGCCGTTGAAAAACAGCCGATGTTGAATATTAAAAATACACCCAAAAAATACTTTACCCAAATGCAATGTTGGGCGATTAAAAAGGTGACTTCATTTGATGATGCTTCCCCGGTTGCCGAATCCGGCCACTTCATAAAAATAAATATAATGGAAAAGGCGATTATGTATGCCGCGAACACCCATGTTGGCCACGAAATGGCTCTGGTCCAACTTTTGTATAAACCGGGAATTTTGTTTTCAGCACTTTGCGCTGCTGCTAGTCCCGGACAATCTGTTTTTACCAATGTGCGAAATTCATTTATGGTTCGAGTTAAATCGTCTGAAATCTTTTTCAATTCTGAACCGTGGAGTGTCCTGAGCGCCACAATTAGGGTGATGTTTGCGCCAAAAATTCCAATGATTAAAGTTATGATGGTATTGACAGGCATAACATTCCCATATTCAACAAACCGAAGATACTGGCAACAAGTTTATTTAGCCGGTAACGGTACGACCTTTGGAGCCGTTAGTGCCTGCCAAATAGCATCAAAAAGACCCATATGGTGCTTTGCACGCAATGGATCATTAAAATTGACCTTAGCCTTAACCATTTCATCGGTTGCGTCTGATGTGTCCAAGGGCGGATGCAATTCCTCTATGCGAATCATCCGAGAATCACAAACAATAAAATGATTCACATCTGAAGTAGAAGTGCATGTCGTCATTTCAAAAGTCTGCGGAAATTTCTCTATCAGAGATTTCAGATATTCTAAATTATCCTGACTATTAAGGATAATCATTCTCACCTTTCCGTTGACACCCTTTAAGCGTTCAAGACATCTTTCCAACGGTTCTCTCAATGCTGTCCAAAATTTACTAGCTCCCGATCCGGTCATAATTGATGCTCCCACAAAAGTCCTACAGAGCATCACATGGGTGAGGCAGAGAGCATCGAAATACGAATCGTTTTCAAAGCTCTCATCATGGCCTGTTTCGATCAACTGGGTTGTAATCTGGCAAAAAGGCGGCTCACCAGACCCTTCGCAGGCGGTCTTATATTGGCTGATGGCGTCGTCTATTTTCATTTTGGAAAAATGGGCATCTATACTACCATTAACGTTCAAAAACGCAAACAGTTTCTAGTGTTTTACGAAAAATCTGCCATGACCGCGAATCAATGAAACGTAAAGCGATGCCAATGGGAAGTAAATACCCGGTCTGCGAAACATGACGTAGTGTGCCCCAACCCACAACAAATCCACTCTAACTCCGTCGCAAATACATGTCAATCACCGATTTTTGAATACCTGACTACTGGGCAATGACTTAGAATCAATCTGCATTTGCGAAGTACATAATCCCGTAGCTTTATGTCACCAGTACTGGTGACTGGCAGGGGACGGGGGATTTGGTAGAGTGATAGCGTCGTTGATGCAGAAATGCGGGTTATCGTGTGTGAAGCAAGGCGTGGTCCGCAGCGCCGCATCCGATGAAAAGTTCGCGGTGGCGCGACTGCGAACCAGAGATTTAAGCGCGTAGTTCTCATTGGGAGGCCGGAGCAATCCGGCCTCTTTTCTTTTTTGCCCGTTTCCCCGGCTTTGGCTGAAGCTGCAATGAGCTGGCGCATTGCTATAAAGTGTTGTTCCGAATGTTTCCGTGAAATGATAGTGTTCGTCCGCGAATGAATCCAACGAAGATTCTCTGCCTCGGCACCACCCCCGCCGCGCAACGGGTGATGACTTTCCCCAAGCTGACGTGGGATGCCGTCAACCGCGCCACCACGACGTTGGACGGCGCGGCGGGCAAATCCGTCAACGTGGCGAAAGTGTTGAAGGCGCTTGGCGAACATCCGGTGGCGACCGGTTTTCTGGGCGGTGATCGTGGGGAATTTTTGCGCGCGGCGCTGGCGGAGAAAGGCGTTGAATCTGATTTTGTAACGGTGTCAACCCGGACGCGGCAGTGTATCACGGTGATTGACGAAGCGACGGGCACGCACACGGAATTAGTGGAGGAAAGCCGTTCGGTCGAGCCGGCGGACTTCGACAGGCTCATGGCGGTTGTTCAACGCTGTCTCCCGGAATGCCGGGCGATGGTGATGTCGGGAACCATCGTCACCAGCGGGCCGGCGGATTTGTATTTTAAATGCGCGCAATTAGCTCGAAACGCCGGAGTGCTTTCCATAGTGGACGCGCAGGGAGCTGCCTTGATCGAGAGCTTGAAGGCGAAACCGGGATTGGTCAAACCGAACCGTTCCGAACTGGCGACGACCGTGGGACGCGAACTTAATAGCGACACAGACGCCATGAGGGCCATGCGCGAATTGTGCGAACGCGGCGCGCAACGGGTCGTGGTGACGGCGGGAAAAGAGCCGACGCTGGCATTTGACGGGAAAAATTTCTGGCGCGTTATTTCACCCCGCATCAAGGCGGTGAACCCGATTGGTTCGGGCGACGCCCTTACCGCCGGGCTGGTGTCGCGTTTGGCGCGCGGCGATGATTTGGGTGAAGCCTGTCGCCGGGGCGCCGCCGCCGGCGCCGCCAACACGCTCACGGTCATGCCGGGTGAGGTGGACCGGGATGACGTGGAACGATTGGCGGGAAAGGTTGAAGTGCGGAAAGTTTGACATTCCCGCAGACGCATTAAATCCAAGTCATCACGACAGATTGTGAGTCGGCAAGTTTGACAAGTTTTTGAGATGTTCAGAGCTGCGGACGTTCATTTAGCATCGTGCTTTGAACACTGGATTGGCCCTATGTGTTGTGGCCCGGATCTTTCAGCCAGTGTGAAACGAATTCCCCGGTAATTTTGTTGAGGCTGCTGCTTCACACTCGGGAAGAGTCCTCGTCGGCAAAGGCTAATGGACAGTTGTAACTTTTCCGCCGCGCCCGGCTCAATATTGGCAGAAACGAAAAACCGTTTAAAGTCTTGAGAACCATCATTGAACTGAACGAAACAAATTTTGAGCCTGAAGTGCTGAAGGTCGCCGGGCCTGTGCTGGTGGATTTTTACGCGCCGTGGTGCGGGCCGTGCAAAATACTCGCGCCCTTCCTCGAACAACTGGCCATGGAATTTGCCGGCAAAATGAAGTTCGCCAAAGTGAATGTGGACGACGTCTTGGAACTTGCTCAACACTACGACATCACCGGCGTGCCGACGTTGATGTTGTTTCGCGGCGGGAACCCGGTTGACCAGATGGTCGGTCTCAATTCACCGAATCTCTTAAAGCAGTGGCTGGCAAAGGCCGCCAACGAAACCGTCATCGCCTGACCTGCCAACGGAGGTGCCAGAAATGATTTTGCGAATTCTCATCGGCGCGGCCGTCGGAGCCGTCCTCGGCTTCGGCTGGCACAAGCTGGTCGGCTGTTCGACTGGCGCTTGTCCATTGACCGCCAATCCTTTTGTCGCCACGCTCTATGGCATGACTGTGGGCGCAGTGGTCGCGGGCAGTTTTCATTAAACTCAACCAAACAAATCCGATTATGAAAATGCATCTCATCATCCGCCGGTTCGCCGGCGCATTCATCCTCGTCAGCCTGTTGCTGGCCCATTACCACAGCCTCTACTGGCTCTGGTTCACCGCGTTTGTCGGCTTCAATCTGTTCCAGTCCTCGTTCACCAACTTTTGTCCGTTGGAAATGATCCTGCGGAAAGTTGGCGTGGGCAATGAAACCGGCCAGGACAACCAAACGAGCGGTTCCGGTTGTGCCAAATGAAAGCGCTACCGGGCTTGCTTGGGATGCTGTTGGCGTGTTCACTGGCGACCGCGGCGGAACCATGGACGCTGGAACGCGCGCAGGACTACGCGCTCGCGCATAATCCGGACGCGCAACTCGCGCAACAACGAATCAACGCCGCCCAAGCCAGCTTGGAACAGGCCGACGCCGCCTTCTGGCCGCAATTGCAGGTTCAGTCCAGTTACACGCGCACGGACAACCCGATGATGGTGTTCGGCGATATTCTGGCTCAACGCGCCTACAACTGCGCTGCACCGCCGGATTTCAACAACTTGCCCAACGTGGATGATGCCAACGTGCAGGGCATCGTCACCGTGCCGCTCTACGCCGGCGGACGCAACGCCGCCAACCACGCCGCTGCCAAGGCCAACACCCAGGCTGCGCAGCAGGATAGCGCTGCCGTTCGCAACGCGCTGGGCTTCGAAGTGACACGCGCTTTTTATGCCATGCTGAAAACACGGCAATTCGTCCGCGCCGCCAAAGCCGAAGTCAATGCATTTGAGAACGATCTGGCTACGGCCAAAAAACGGTTGGACGCCGGCACGTTGCTGAAATCCGATGAACTGGATTTTGAAGTCCGCCTGGCGCAGGCGCGTGAAGATTTAATCAGCGCCCGTAACGCACAAACGCTCGCGGAACGCGCTCTGCGCAACCTGTTGGGCCTCGAGGATGGCGATTTCACCGTGGCCGACACTGCGCCACGTGTCAGCGCCCCGGATTCAAATGATTTCTCGCAACGCCCGGAACTGGCCGCCGCGCGCGCCCGCGAACGCTCTGCCCAGGCCCAGGTTCGCGGCGCCAAAGGCGGCTATCAGCCGAGCCTCAGTCTGTTTGGCAATGTGGGTTACGACTATGGCACCAAGTTTGATCATGGCGATGGAAATTACACGGCTGGGGTGATGGCCCAGTGGAATCTTTGGGACGGCAATTCGACCCGCGGCAAAGTCCGTGAGGCCTGCGCAAATCTGGAATCCGCCCGTCAGGAGGAACGCAAGCTGCGCCTGGCGCTCGACCTTGAAGTTGAACAGGCCCGGCTGAATTTGCAGACCGCAAACGAGCGTCTGGCAGTGACGGGCAAGGCAATGGACCAGGCGAAAGAGAGCGCCCAACTCACTCGTGCCCGCTTTGAACAAGGGCTGGCGCTTTCGACGCAGTTGATTGATTCCGAGAGCGCATTGGTGGCCGCCCGTGTGCGCCGGGCCGAAGCCGAAGCCGACCGGGGCGTGGCCATCGCCGCGTTGCGCAAGGCGCTCAGTCTTCCCCAACTCGACGCCGGCAAGTGATTTTATGAAGCGAATATTTCTGAAAATTTTCCCAACTCATTCCCTGAACGGCTCGAATGCCCGCCAGGTTTTGGACTGCGGCGGCAAGCGGAGCGCGACGCCGCTTTTGAACGCCAATAATTCATCGGATGGTGCGCGTCTTATCGTTTGCAAAAGCGGTGTCACGGCCACCGCACTCCAAGACGCTGGCGCGCTGGTGCAAGCGCCTTTCATTTCGCGGACAAGGCTGTCCGCGCTCCTGCTTTTCTCAATTCTATTGGCCGGTTGTGGCGCGAAGCCTGAGAACACGCAGGGCGAAGCTTCCAACCTGCCGGTTGCAACGGTGCAAGTAAAAACCATTGAAAACCAGCCGCACGTCAATACCGAAGCGGTTGTCGGCACGGTTCAGGCCAAATTGCACGCCACGTTGGAAGCGAAAGTGAGCGGCCATATTGAGAGACTGCCGGTTGAACTGGGGCAGCAGGTCAAGGCCGGTGAATTGCTCGCTCTCTTGGGCAGCAGCGAGCTCAAGGCCCGGTTTGACCAGGCCGAGGCTTCACAAGAACAGGCTAAACGCAACTGGGATCGGATTTCGGCATTGTTTCATCAGCAGGCCGCCACGCGCGCCGAGTATGACGACGCGCAGGCACAGAAGCGTGTGGCCGACGCTGCGGTCGCGGAAGCCAAAGCCATGCTGGATTATGCCAAAGTGGTGGCGCCGTTCGATGGCGTGGTAACTAAAAAATGGGTTGATGTGGGCGACCTCGCGTCGCCAGGCAAACCATTGGTTGACATTGAAGATACGTCTCAGCTTCGGGTGCAGGCCGATGTGCCCGATGTCATTGCTTCGCATGTTCAACAGGGTGATCGCATCACGGTTCGCGTGGACACGCTTGATGGAAATCTCACCGGCACGGTTGCCGAAATTTCGCCCGCCGCCGACCCGATTGCCCACACCTTTCGCATCAAAGCGGATTTGCCGGCGAATTCCGGCCTGAGGTCAGGCCAGTTCGCCCGCCTGGAGGTTCCCGTGGGCGAAAGCAAGGCGTTGCTCGTGCCGGACGCAGCGGTGGTGCAACGGGGCCAGATGGAGATTCTGTTTGTGGTCGTCAAAGGTCACGCCCAATTGCGTTTGGTGAAAACCGGCCGGCATGTTGGCGACCAGATGGAAATTCTCTCTGGCCTCGACGCCGGTGATACCGTTGTGATTCAAGGTGCGTCGCAGTTGACCGACGGCCAGCCGGTGGAGGCGAAATGAAGTCTGAAGGGAATCCACTCGGCATTGCGGGCCGGATTGCGCGCGCCTTCATTGACTCGAAGCTAACGCCGCTGGTTGTCATTGCGTCGCTATTGCTCGGTGTGTTTGCAGTGTTGATGCTGCCGCGTGAAGAGGAGCCGCAGATCAAGGTGCCGATGATTGACGTGATGGTGTCCATGCCCGGCGCCGGAGCCAAGGAGGTCGAACAGCGGGTCACCACGCCGATGGAAAAACTCCTGTGGGAAATTCCCGGCGTTGAATACATCTACTCCACCTCGAGACCCGGCGAGAGCCTGGTCATCGTCCGCTTCAAGGTGGGTGAAGACGTGGAAAAGGCACACGTGCGGCTGACGCAGAAATTGCGCTCCAATTACGACCGCATCCCCCACGGCGTTTCCGAGCCGCTGGTCAAGGCGTGGTCCATTGACGACGTGCCCATTCTGACGTTGACGTTTCACAGCGATCATTACGACCATTTCATGCTGCGCCGGCTGGTGGCACAGGTGGACGACGCCGTGAAGCAGGTGCCGGAAGTCGCCCAGACGATGATTATTGGCGGAGACCGGCGGGAGGTCCGCGTGCTGCTGGACCCGGCCAGGCTGGCTTCGTACAACCTCAGCGTGGCACAGATTGTGCCGATGATTACGCAGGCCAACCGGCAGGTTATTGCCGGCGGTTTGACGAGCCAGAACCAGGACATCATCGTCGAGACGGGCGGCTTTTTGGCCACCGCGCGGGAAGTGGGCGACGTGGTGGTGGGCGTGTTTGACGATCAGCCCGTGTATCTGCGCGACGTGGCGCAAATCAAGGATGGTCCGGCGGAGCCGTCACAATACATGTTTTATGGAGAAGGTAGGGCGCGTTCTCCGAACGCGCCGTCAGAAATTGCAGGGGCGGCTCGCTTGGAGAGCGAGCCCTACCAGGACCAACCCGCCGTTACGCTGACCGTCGCCAAGCGGCCCGGCGCGAATGCGATTTCCGTTGTGAACACGGTGCTCAAAGAGGTGGATACCCTCAAAGGCCGGGTGATTCCGAACGATGTGCAAGTAACCGTCACTCGCAATTACGGCCATACGGCGGAGGAAAAGTCCAACGAACTGCTGTTCCACATGGGCCTCGCAGTCATCGGGGTTTCGGTGCTGATTCTGCTGGCGTTGGGCTGGCGGGAGGCGGGCATCGTGGCGATAGCGATTCCCTGCACGCTCGCGCTGACGTTGCTGGTGTTTTATCTCTACGGCTACACGCTGAACCGGATCACGCTGTTCGCGCTGATTTTTTCCATCGGCATTCTGGTGGATGACGCCATTGTGGTAGTGGAAAACGTCGTCCGCCATTTTCATCTGCCACGAAACAAGGGCCGGAACTGGTCGGCCATAGCCGTGGAAGCGGTGAATGAAGTCGGCAACCCGACCATTCTGGCCACGTTCGCAGTGATTGCCGCCGTGCTGCCGATGGCATTCGTCGGCGGCTTGATGGGGCCTTACATGCGGCCCATCCCGATTGGCTCCAGCGCGGCGATGTTCTTTTCGCTAGCCATTGCGTTTATTGTCACGCCGTGGTCGAGCATCCGGATTTTGAGGTGGGGCAGAAAATATTCCTGCCAGACGGAAGGCGCGGCCTGTGTGACTGAGGACGAAACAGGTCCTTTGCATTCTGCACCGGCGGAAAATCTTTTCACGCGGATTTATTGCCGCTTGATGGTGCCATTGGTGACGGTGCGGCGCTGGCGTTTCCTTTTTCTCGGCAGCCTCGTCGTGTTGTTGCTGCTCTCCATGGCGCTGGTCGGCGTCGGCTGGGTGAAGGTGAAAATGCTGCCGTTCGACAACAAGAGCGAATTCCAGATCATCCTGAACATGCCCGAAGGCAGTTCGCTGGAACGCACCGCGCAGTGCGCGCGCGAAATCGCCCACGCCGTGCGGGCCGAGCCGGAGGTGACCAATTATCAGATTTACGTCGGCACTGCGGCGCCATTCAACTTCAACGGACTGGTCCGCCATTATTTCCTGCGCCGGGGCGCCAACGTCGCGGACCTGCAAATCAACCTGCTGTCCAAAGGCGAGCGCAAGGCGCAAAGCCACGATATTGCCGAACGTGTCCGACCGCGCGTCGCTGCGATTGCGGCGAAATACGGCGCGCGGGTGGCGGTGGCCGAGGTTCCGCCGGGACCGCCGGTGTTACAGACGCTCGTGGCGGAAATTTATGGGCCGACTGAACAAGACCGGCTCGCGCTGGCGCACAAGGTCATTGATATCTTCCATCACACCAAGGGCGTGGTGGACACCGACTGGTACATCGAGGCGAATCAGCCGGAAACCCGGTTCGTTGTGGACAAGGAAAAGGCAGCGTTGGACGGCATCAGCGCGCAAACAATTGCCGAGACTTTGCGCATCGCCGTGGGCGGCGACCCGGTCGGATTGCTTCACGTGCCGCGCGACAAGGAGGACGTGGATATCGTCCTGCAACTGCCGCGCGATGAACGGGCTTCGCCGGAACAATTGCTGGCCTTGCGCGTGCGTTCCGATGCCAATCCAAACGCTCCGCTGGTGCCATTGAGCGAACTGGTCCATGTCGAACACACCTATGTGGACAAGAGCATCTATCATAAAAACCTGGTGCCGGTAACGTATGTCATCGGCGACGTGGCCGGCTCCATCGAAAGCCCGGTTTATGCCATCTTGAAAATGGACAAGGCATTGCGAAAATTAGATGCGCGGGAGTTTGGGGGAGCACACGCGCCCCGCGTGTCCATCGCCGCGAGGCGCGGCGATGCTTCGAACCCCGACACGGTCGGCGGGGCGCCAACCGTTGCAGGCGAGGCGCCTGCGCTCCCCATCAAAATTTTGAACTACGACATGCCGTTCACGGAAAACCAGCCGGTGCTCAAATGGGACGGCGAATGGCACATCACGATTGAAGTGTTCCGTGACCTCGGCATGGCGTTCGCGGCGGTTCTGGTGCTCATTTACATTCTGATGGTGGGCTGGTTCCGCTCCTTCCTGACGCCGTTGATTGTGATGGTGGTGATTCCGTTTTCGCTCATCGGCATCATGCCGGCGCACGGCTTGCTGGGGGCGTTTTTCACCGCCACCTCCATGATCGGTTTCATGGCTGGCGCGGGTATTGTCGTGCGGAATTCCATCATCCTGGTGGACTTCATTGAAATGCGCCTGGCGGAAGGCCGGCCATTGAAAGAGGCGGTCATGGAAGCGGGCATGATTCGTTTCCGCCCCATCATGCTCACGGCACTGGCGGTGGTGGTCGGCGCGGCGGTGATTTTGTTCGATCCGATTTTCCAGGGCATGGCCATCTCGCTCATGGCTGGCGGACTGGTGTCCATGCTGCTGGCGCCGGTGACGGTGCCGCTCCTTTATTTCATGGCTTACAGCCGAAAGGTAAAGAAATGACCACTTTGGAGCGCGGTGTTCTGCCAACGCTTTCTAAAACAGGCGTGATTTCCAATCGTGTGTTTCGTGGCTCAAATCAGCTCTTTGCAAACCCTTCCGCCATGGCAATGGCTTTGCGCATGGCCATGGATTTGTTCACGGTTTCCTGAAATTCGCCTTCGGGCGTGGAGTCGTACACCCAACCGCCACCGGCCTGCACGTAAGCCCGGCCATCCTTGATGAGCGCGGTGCGGAGCGTGATGCAGGTGTCCAGGTTGCCGTTGAAGGAAAAATAGCCGACGCAGCCGGCATACGGTCCGCGCGCGGTTTGCTCCAATTCGGCGATGATTTGCATGGCCCGGATTTTTGGCGCGCCGCTGACGGTACCTGCCGGAAACGTCGCCCGCATCAAGTCATAAGGCGTCTTGTCCGCCGAAAGCTTTCCTTCCACCTGCGTCACGATGTGCATGACGTGACTGTAGCGCTCGATGATCATCAGTTCCTTCACCTCCACGCTGCCGAAATCGCAGACGCGTCCGATGTCGTTGCGCGCCAGATCCACGAGCATCACGTGCTCGGCCCGTTCCTTGGGGTCGGCAAGCAGTTCCTTTTCCAGGGCCAAATCCTCGGCTTCATTTTTTCCACGGCGGCGCGTGCCAGCGATGGGGCGGATTTCAACTTTTCCTTCCTCACAGCGCACGTGAATTTCCGGCGACGCACCCACGAGCGAGAACCCGTCCAGTTCCAACAAAAACATGTAGGGCGACGGATTGACGGAGCGCACGGCGCGATAGATGTCCAGCGGCGACGCCTTGACCGGCGCGGAAAATCGCTGCGAACCGACTACCTGGATAATGTCGCCGGCGGTGATGTATTTCCTGGCCGCTTCGACGTTTGCGAAAAACTTTTCCTTCGTCTGGTTGGATTCAAATGAAACCGCCGGGGTGTCGTTGGTGACCGTCACTGGCCGATGTTCGCTGGGTTGTTCGAGCAGCGAGACGATGCGCTCGATTTCGCTCGTCGCGTTTTCATAGGCGTCTGCGGGACTCTCCGCGTCGTCCAGAATGGCGTTAACCAGAATCGTGATGGTCTGGGCCACGCGATCAAAAATGAGCAACTGGTCGGCGATGAGAAATACCATCGTAGGCGTGCTGAGTTCATCCACGGACGGACGCGGCACGACTGGCTCGACATCGTGAATAAATTCATAACCGATGAATCCGACCGCGCCACCGGTGAACCGTGGCAGGCCGGGCAGCGCCACGGGCCGGTACTTTTTCATCACGCGTTCGACGACTTCGAGACCGTCGCGAACCTGTGGGTGGAACAGGCGTCCCGCCTGTCCCAATTCGGCGTCCCGCCGGATTGTGTCGGAGGACACGGATGGCGCCTTGGCAGGCAATGGTGATTCGGGCGCCGGTCTGCCATCGGTTCCGGGCGCGACGCCCGAAACGACAGGCCGGAGGCCTGTTCCACCCACTGAAAAGCTTTCGACGGCTTTTCCGTTTTCCAACACTTCAACACGGTCACCGGTTTGCCGGATGACGGCGCGCGGATTGCAACCAACGAAGGAGTAACGACTGAGATGTTCACCGCCTTCGACGGACTCAAACAGAAAGGATTCGCCTTGTCCGCGAATTTTGCGGTAGGCCGACAGCGGCGTTTCGATGTCGGCAAGAATGCGGCGCGTGACGGGGATCAGGTTGCCCCGCCCGGCCAGTTTCAGGAATTCGTCCAGCGTTGGCGAATACATACGCCAACAGTTTAGACGATTCGGTCGGTCGGGCGCGAGTACGTTTCGACGATGAAAGTCCGGGTCTCCAGCGATTGGTTTTGCATGGCCTGCAACCGGCGCGCTTCGCGTTTGGTGGCGCGGTGGATGCGCCAGATGGCCAGCAGAGAATAGAAGGCCACGGCGATGGAGTAAGCGATCATGCCCATGCCAATGGCAAACGGCACGATTTCCCACGCGCCCGCATCCGTTTGGCTGAAATAAATGAGCACCGCGCCGACCGCCGCCGTCAGCAAGGTGTTTCCGGCCAGGCAAAACAAATGAAGGGTGACGCGCGTTTCCCGCACGCGTTGCACGTGCCACTCGCGATATGCGTCTTCACCCAGCGAGCGCATGAGCCACGCGGACTGAAAATTGCGTGCCGCGACGAGTACGCTGGCGGTGGTGACAACAATGGCCGACAACGGCCACAGGGCCAAGGCAACGATTAACACCACGTTCAACAATAAACCCCATTTCCAGCCCAGTTTTTTGGCGATGGGATTGCCTTCCAGCGCGAGGTTGGGCGTGGCAATCCAGGTGCTGAGAAAATCCATTCCCCGTCCGAATACCAGCAGCGCGAGCATCAAAAAATACTCGCCGCTGCCAAATGACACGGGATTTTCCATTATTTCTTTCCGTAAATTTGTTCCGGCGTTTCGAGCCGAGCCTCTGTTATCTTAACCGATTTTCCATCTTTTTCCACCGAGCGGAAGAAACACGACTGGTAACCTTCGTGGCAAGCTGCGCCAACCTGCTCAACCTGAATGAGCAACGTGTCGCCGTCGCAATCGAAGGCGATGTCCTTGACCTGTTGCACATGGCCGCTGGTTTCGCCTTTCATCCAGAATTTCTGGCGTGAACGGCTCCAGAAATGGGTCCTGCCGGTTTCAATGGTTTTTTCCAGCGAGGCGCGGTTCATCCACGCCATCATTAACACGCGGCCAGTCTGCTGTTCCTGAATAATGGCGGGAATCAGGCCGTTGGCGTCAAACTTGAGTTTGTCGTAAAAATTCATGTGTTGAGCATTTTAACACAACTCAGCCGGGACAAAAGTTGAATCTAAAGGGGTCAAGGCGGTGATAAAGGGGAAGCCTTGGGAGGATCCGGCGCCACATTCGTCGAAATGGACGGCGCATTTGTCAAAACGGCGCCCGCGGGCAAGACAACATTGTTCGTCGAAAGGCCGGGACCGTTGGTTGAACCATCGGCGGCTGCGGTCGAATTTGTCGCCTTGTTTTCCCACCAGTTGATGGCATTTTCGAGCCTCGGTTTCAGGTCGGCATATTCGGCATTGGTTACCGCGTCCAACTGTTCGCGAGCTTCGGCAAAGCGTCCGGCCAGCATTTTAATGCGGGCGAGATGGATGTAAACGCCCTCACGCTCGGCGTCATTGTGCGCAATGTGAAGCGCATGGGTCCACGCCTCCAATGCCTCGTTGGTGCGCAGCGGGCGGATGCCGTAATAACCCTCCGCATATTCGGTCGCGAGCGAAAAATTTTCCGGGTCGAGTTCCATGGCCTTTCGGTAAAGCGCGATTGATTTGTCAAACACCTGCTGCTCGTTGATGTGATAAAATTCCTTCGCATCCGCGCGGTAGAGATAAACGGCAACGGCGAGATTTTGATAATAAACCGGCTCGTTTGGGTCCAGTTCGATGGCTTTGGCAAAATACGCGAAGGCATTGGTTATTCCGCCGTTTTCGGAATAATAATTGGCGAGATTGTTCCAGGCCGCCGGATTTTTGGGGTCGAGCTGCATGGCATTTTCGTTTTGGACCTTGGCGGCTGCCTCATCGCCGATGTCATCCAAAAAACTGGCATACGCCAGGTGTCCCCGCGCAAAACCAGGATAGCGCTGCAAGAAGTCATCGTAGTGTTTGCGGACCAGGTTCAGCCGGGCCATGATCCGCGCGTTTAATTCGGCCTTGGATTCTCCGGCGTCTTGGGCCGCAAAGTCGTTGTTGTCGCGAATCCATTTGTCCACCTCGGCCATGGCCGCGTCGTCCTCGGCCATCAATTGCTCCAATTCCTTCTCCGCCGGGTCATTCGGATTGGGAATATTGACCGAGATGCCGGCATTTTGCTGGATCAAATTGCTGACGGCCTGCGGCTGGTTTGTGGCCAGCAATGCGCCCGCCAAACCGATCAGAAGTCCGTTCATCCCGGCAACGTAGTCACATTGGCTTTGCGAGTCGAGAGGTAAGCAGAGAGCAAAATGGCAAAACGTGAAATGGAATAGTGAAAGGCAATCAAATTATAATTCGTGTGCCTGACGACCTTGCCGTGGGCAAATTCCTGATTCGTTGAAAATTGTTTCATGTCCTCCGTCGCCCGGCCTTCCCAAGAAAAAGGAGAAGATCTCTTCTCACTCTTCATAGGCAAGACCGAGGCCTGTTTCCAAATTTCCTCACAGGGCAGGCTTGCAATGCCAGCCAATTTTGAGACAACATCATCTGCCTGCTAAAGAATGCGTATGCCGAACGCGCAAATGACAAAACACCCACTTGCCGAAGTCTTTGGGTTTCCGGCATTGAGCTTGTGGCGAGCCGGTTGGCGTATTCGGCAAATTCGGCGATTCGGGCGACTCCTGATTAGTGCCCGTTCAGCATCGGGAGAGTATCCTGCCGCCTCGACCACATCAGCGGCTCGATTTCGTAGGCTTTGATGGCGGCCAAGTTGTCTTCGTTTGGCGGATGTTCAATGTCGTTCACAAACGTAAACGCGAGCAGTTGTTCTGCCCGCAGTAGGCGCACGTCCGCCACCGCGAACGCGAAAGACAATGCCTGATCTTTGGTGAGGTCGTTGATCGCCCGGATGACGCGCTGCGGCCTGCGTTGAGTTTTGGGCAATCCGAAATCGAACTTGTGATCGAAACCGCTGCGCCCGCTAAGTTTGAAATCAGGAAAAACGGGGATGCGCCTTTCCAGTTTTTCCCGTTCCTCGTGGTTTTCATCCTTTTTGAATCATCCGCACGACGGCATCGCGGACAGCGGAGAATCTTCGGGGCTGTAATTTGCCAATCTGATTTGCGATGAGACTGCTGTGCGCGGTGAAAAATTTGCGGAATCATTTACCAAACGGCCATACCAGCGGCGTAACCAAGGTGGCGATGAGCCAGGTCAGGAATGCCAGCACGCCGCCGATGCGCAGGTAATGTTTGAATTGGTAACGGCCCGGACCCATGACCAGGATGGTGCTTTCGTGGGCAACGGGTGTGCAAAAGGCCGACGACACGCAAATGCCCAGCCCCACCAGAAACGGTTTGGGGTCAACGCCGGTGTCCTTGGCCATTTGAAACGCCAGGGGCGCGAGGATGATGGCCACGCGGCATTCTCGATGAATTGCGTCAGCATCGCTGCCAGCGCCAACAGCGCGCCCATTACCACCATGGGGCCAAATCCTTGCAACAGTTCAACCGTGGCGTGGGCCAGTCGCTCGGCCGCGCCGGTTTTTTCCATCGCCAAGCCGAAGGGAATCATGGCGGCGACCGTTACCACCGCCTGCCAGTTGACCGATTCATAGGCGTCCTTGATACGGATGCACCCGAGCAGAATGGCGAACATCGCCGCCAACGGAATGGAGATGGCCGGGCTGAGCACGCCGGTCACCGCCGTCACCATGACGCCGCCCAGCAGTAATATCGTGAGGGCGGCTTTGCGCCGGCGTAACGCAGGAAAATGAGAGTGACCCAGCAGAATCAGATTTGCATTGCGCGCCAGCCGGTCAATCCGGCTGACGTGGCCCAGCAGGAGCAGGGAATCGCCGAACTCCAGCGGCGTGGCCATTGGCCGTTCGCGAATCGTTTTTCCGTTTCGCGAAATGCCCATGACGGTAAAGCCATAGTCACGGCTGAAATCCATCTGGTCGAGTGTGGCGCCCAGGTAATCCGAGTTCGGCGGCAGCAATGCTTCCACCGTCACCAGGTCCACACTATGGAGGGTCTGGTTGTCAATTTTCAGTTCCTCCTTGAGCTGGAAATCGGATGATTTCAGCAAGTCGCCAATCGTGGGCACCGGGCCTTGGAGAATCAGAACGTCGCCCGCTTGGAGTTTGATCCACGGCGCGGCCGGGCGGCGTTCCTTCCCACGAATCAGTTCGACGACCGTGACATCATTGCGCTTCCACCAGGTCAGTTCGCTGAGCGGCTTGCCCACCGTTGCGGATTGCGGTGTCACCAGCACTTCCGTCAAATATTCACGGGCCAGTGATTCCTCGGCGGATTCGGTCTCCCCCGTTTTGGGCAACAACCGCCGGCCTTGCAAAAGGAAATAGGCCACCGCCGCCACGAACACGAGCGCCGCCACGGGGGTGAAGTCAAAGAAGCCCAGGCCCTTGCCCGTCCGCTGGAGCAGGAAATCGCTGATGATGATATTGCTGCGCGTTCCGACGAGGGTCCATTGTCCGCCCAGCAACGAGCCGTAGGCCGCGCACAATAAATACCGCGAAGGCGAAAGGCTGCGTTCCTTGCAAACCGTCAGGATCAACGGCATGAACACCAATACCACCGTCGTGTCATTCACGAACATCGAGAACAGCGTGGACAAAATCAGAATTGCCACCTGTAGGAGTGCTTCATGCCCGGCACAAACCCGGAACAGTTTGCCGCCGATCCCTTCCGCCGCGCCCGTGCGCACCATGGCCGCCCCCAGCACGAACATGGCCGTCACCATGATGACGGCAACGCTGCCGAAGCCGGAGAATCCTTCCTGATAAGTCAAAATCCCCCGCCAATGTCCGTCAGGATGCGGCCAGGGCAGGATGAGGGCGAGCATGACCAGCATGGCGGTCATGTCCGTCCGCAGTTTTTGCGTCCAGAAAAAGAAAAGCGCGACGGCCAGAATCGCGCCCATGGCCAGGTAATCAAAATTGATGGCCTGCATGGCCGGCAGTTTAATGGTGAAGGTTGAAAGTGGCCAGTCCCGCTTGAGGTTAATGGCCAATCATTTTCGAACCCCCAAAGCCGGATCGCCAGACCGGCATAGGGGATTTGAGAACAAGCTTTCGTTGCTGGTGGCGAAGTGGTATGCAGGCTTACACATACGAATGAAAATCTGGCTGCCACCAGGCAAATCGCGAGGAGATCAATATGAATGAGACATTAAGCCACTGGTGGGCGCAGATTCAAAGCGTCTTCAGCCATCAGATCAAATTGGGTGACAGCACACTGACGTTGAACGGCATCTTGCAGATGCTGGCTGCCGTGATGCTGGTGCTGGTCGCGGAGCGCTATTTGCGGAGAATCATCCGGCGTCGCGTGCTCGCCCACACGCATCTCGAACCCGGCCTGCAATACGCCATCAGCCGCTTCGTGGGTTACTGCTTCATTGCCGTGGGTTTCTTCTTCGCATTCAAAGTGGTTAATCTGGATTTGAGTTCGCTGGCAGTCGTTATTGGCGGCTTGGGCATCGGTATCGGTTTCGGCCTGCGAAACATCGTCAGCAACTTTGTCAGCGGCCTGATCATCCTGGCGGAACGGCCAATCGCCATTGGTCATCGTGTCGAAGTAGGGGGCGTGGCTGGCCAGATCGTCAAAATCAGCCTTCGCAGCACAGTTGTTGTGACCAACGACAACATCACCATCATCGTTCCCAACTCGGATTTCATCACCCACCCGGTGACCAACTGGAGCTACAGCGATCCCAAGGTGCGCTTGCGCCTGCCGGTCGGCGTCGCCTATGGCACCAATGTCGAGAAGCTGCAACGGGTGCTCATGGAGATTGCGGCGGAAAATCCGGCGGTGCTCGAAGACCCGGCTCCCATGGTTCGCTTCCTTGAATTCGGTGACAGTTCGCTGAATTTTGAACTGGCCGTCTGGACCATTGACATGGCGCACCGCCCGACGCGTTTTCGCAGCGACTTGTATTTCGCCATCGAACGCAAGCTGCGGGAAAACAACATTGAAATCCCCCTTCCCCAGCGCGACCTGCATTTGCGCTCGGGTAAAATCATGCTTGAAGCCAGGGGGCGGCGGTCGCTTCGAGGCGGACCTGCAACCGGATTAAGTTGTCTGCCCGTGCAAACCCCTGGACGATCCAGACCAGCGAACCGGCATTTTCAGTTTTCTACTGCGTGACGACCCGATAAAAGCGGGTCGTGTGTTGATTCGCCTCCAAGTCCTGAAAATCGTAATCGCCGATATCCCCTTCCTGGACCGGCGTTCCAATGGTCGTCCAGTGTGTCAGGTCGGTTGAAGCTTGAATAAGGTAATTGTGGGTTGAATCTGCCGAAAATTCCAAGAGCGGTATCTGGTTCTCATCGTGCATGACAAGGTCGGTGACTGGCTCGGCCGGATGGGGATAGAGATCAGGAATCTGATAGCCGCGATAGCAGGTGTACCCGAAGTAACCTGGATTGGAATCGCCGTAATCAAAAAATGAAAGGTCAAACACCACTTGCGGCACCGGATCGTGCGTGTACTCGATGAGCCGAACCATTGTCGCATAGGGGGCATCGGGATCGGGGAGGGCGCCGTTCACGTAGGTAACAAAGCCATAGGTGACGAAGACGTTCCGGGTTTGGGGGAGCCACTGCACCCTGCCTACGACTGGTGTATAGAGCCGGTCCTGATTCGTTTGCCAGGCGGAATTCCAGACTTCGGAGACTGTCATGTTGGTTTCGTTGATGCTGTATTCAACGGCGCTGCTATAATTACTTTGATCCGCCACTGTAGCGTCGAAGGGGCTGGCTTGGTAAGGGTTGTCGTTATAGAGCAACAAAGTGCCCTCGGTTGTGAGTTCCGGCGCGTGTTGGCCATAATTCCAGTTGAACGGCGTGCCCACCGGCGTGAGCAAATATGGCTCCCAGTTCATTCCCCACAATGCATGCGGCCCAAGGATCCATTTCACTTGCCCTGTTGACCTGGAGAATTTGACAACCGCATTCTGGTCGCGCATGGAAAGAATGATGGAATTGTCATTGGTGTCGTCAATGAGCGCGTTGGCGTGCTCAGAATCCGCTCCGTAAGAAGACCCGGAATACTCTCCGTAGGTTAGATAGGTAACCCGCGTCGGGTCTATCAGCCCGTTCGTCAGCGGCGACCAGACGTTCAGGAGCGCCGAATTGGTAAAGGAAATTTCAACAATCGGATTGTCGTCAACATTGGTGGTGATTAAGGGGGGATCTGGAATTAAATCGCTGCTGGGGAACTCGGAGACTGTATTGCTGGCATCGCTTAAGTACATGATGGTGCCGTGACTGGTGACGAGACCCTCATGGATTTGAATCGGATATTGAGCGGGCGGCTGCCAGGTCCTGACGATTTCGCCGAGCATATTCATTTCGATGAACTCGTTCACCGGCGGTGCCAGTTGAAGAAACAAATCGCCGTTGTCAAGCTGTCGCACGTCATCATAGCCGGAGCCGGATGTCGGAGTCGGACAATACCAGACCACATTTCCAGTATTGTCCATGATGATGATGTCACCCGTAATAACATATGCGTGATTAATAACTGCCAGCATATATCCCGGTTCCATCATGCTCGGTTCATTGGTCAAGACGGTGTAGGTAGGAAAATCCGCCGGCAGAGGAGCGGTGTCAAAAGTCAACAGTTGCGGAGCTATGTACGCGTTCCGATCTTTATCATAAACGGTAACCTGGATCTCGTTTGTCTGATCGGGTTTGAAACCGAGCAGCGTCTCCGAATGATTCGTGGCGTAATCGTAGAAATCCGTTTCCCAGATGCCTGCCCCATCACTGACCAGGACGCTGACTCTTGAATCCACGTCGGTGTTCACCTTCAGAACTCCCGCCAGTGGAGCGTTCGCCGCGGGCGTAAAGGAAGGTTCCGATACGATGGTAACCGCATGGGACCACGGTGAAATTGTCAGGACGACCGCCGTTAGGGAAGTTATAACAAACCTGCGCAGCAAGAATTGGGGAATCACAAGGTTTAATTCAGTTGAGCCGACAAGCGATTATTGTTCGTTCTAAAAATCAAAAACAGCAGACTTTTACAACTCATTATGGACAGAGACGATGCTCCGATGGGAAAAGTTACAGTTTTTTGACTCAAGCCATTAGGACGATCCAAACCAGCAGTCCGGCCAGCGCGGCCAGCGTGACCGGAATGCCCAGCCGGGCAAAATCCCAAAAGGAAATTTTGATGCCCAAGGCTCGCGCTTGTTGGACCACAATGATGTTGGAGACGCTCCCAATGATGATGAGGCTGCCGCCAAAGCTGTTGGCCAGCGCCAGGATATAAGCCGCCGTCGGCTGCGAGAGGTTGATAACCTTGAGGAGGAGCATCACCGCCGCCGAGTTGTTGATCAAATTGGACAGCCCCGCGGTTGTCAGGGCGAGGGTTGACGGCGCGTTCAGGTTAAAACCGCCGTGCGCCAGCCAGTGCATGGCTTGATCACCGCAGCCGGTGGATTGAAATGCGCCGGTGACGACGAACAGTCCCATGAACAAGATGAGAATCGGCCACTCCACCAGGCCCAGCAAATCGTCGGTGCGGAATTTGGTGCTGGCCAAGTGGATGCCGGCGGCGGCCAAAGCAATGATTTCCTTGGGCAACCGTGTGAAAAACAGGCCGACAACGACAACCAGAATAATCAATCCCTTGATCGTGTGCGGACGATTGAAGGGACGGGGTTGGGGATTTAATGCATCGGGAATAGACAGGGCAGGCTGGAGTTTTTTCCGCGACAACATCCAGATAATTCCGTAGGCGGCGGCCATCGCCAGCATAACCGGAACCGCGCTCCAAATCAGGTAATGACCGAAACTCAGGTGTGCGACCTGGCCAATCATCATGTCCTGCGGGTTGCCGATGAGCGTCGCTGCCGCGCCGATGTTGCTGGCGATGGCCAATGCAATCAGAAAAGGAACGGGATTGAGCCGTTTGTGCAATAGCGCGGTGCCGACAATGGGCGTAAAAACATAGCAGACGATGTCGTGGTTCAGGAAAGCGGAAAGACCGCCGGTCACCAGCATCAAAACGAGCAGGAACCGCGCTGGATGTTCGAGTCGCGCGGAGATGCCGCCCGCGACTTTGTCGTAAAACCCCGCCAGGCGGAGTTGCGCCGAGAGGACAAAGAAGCCGAACAGCAAAAAAATCGTCGGCCAGTTGATGTAGGAAACGACATCCTTGGTGCCGATACCGCCAAAAATCATCATTGCGATGGCGCCGAGCAGGGCGATGCCCACGCGGTTGAGCTTCAAACCGGGCACGTGCCCCATCGCAATCCCGAAATAAGTGATCGCAAAAACCGCCAGGATGACCGGCTTGTCATGAGGTCCGGCCGGAACCACAGCCAGCGAGGCGGTCATGGGCATCATGGATAAATTTCTTTGGCGCAGCCGCGCTTTAGGTTTTTTGCAGGCCGCCTTCGAGCAAATCCTGAAACGCCGGCGAAATCTGGTTGCCTTCCACCAGATCCGCCAGCAACCGGCTGCCGACCGCCGCGGGCGAAAACACCAGGTCGGCTCTGGCCAGTTTCAATCGCTTGATGGCCAGCGCGGAACTGGCCACCGCCAGCAACCGGACACTGGGGTTCATATCCTTGGCCACCAGCGCGATGAAGGCGTTTTCGCCGTCATCCTCGCGCGCGGCAATCACCATCCGCGCGTGCTGGATGTTCACCCGCCGCAGCACGGCGTCATCGGTCGCGTCGCCTTCGATGACTTGATGTTCCGTGCCGCCCGCCATATCCGCTTCCGAGGCCACAATCTGGACGAAGGACACGCCGCGGCGTTGGAGTTCCTTGGCCGTGTTGCGGGCGATGGCGCCCTCGCCCACCAGAATGACATGATCTTTGTGTTCCATGGCTTTTTCCTTTGGATTAAATACTCGTTGCAGTTCACCAAAAATTTTCGGGCCGAGGGCCGAGGCGATGGCGCTGGCAAACACGCCCAGGCCGACCACCAGCAGCGACATCGCAAACCAGCGCGCTTCGGCCGTAAAAGGCACGATGTCGCCGTAACCCACGGTGGAGAGGGTGACAATGGTGTAATAGAAGGCCGTCGTCAAATCGTGGATCGGCGGATGAAAATCGTTGCCGAGGAGAAAGCTGCCAATCGTGCCATAAACCAGGACCGCCAGAATTCCGAGCACGGAAAACAGGACGCTGGCCAGGATGGTCCGATGCGTAAAGTGACGTTTCGTCCACAACAAGGCGCCTAACAGCAGGGCCTGGAGGATGAGGCTCATGCCCCAATTTTTCTGGGCCGCGTTGACGCCCACGGTGATGACCAGCAACAAAACCGACAGGGTCCAGGCCGAAACCAGCCGCCATAACAATCCAATGCCCGCCAGCATGAGCATCAGACCCAGGATAATCTGGGCCGTGCCACCCAAGGCCGACAACGAATCAGCCAGCCCGCTGATTGCCCGGACCTGCTCAAAGGCTCTCACTGGAACGCGCAATCCATCCAGAATATTGAGGAAGCCGGTGAACGCGAGGACGATGGCCAGCGGGAATTGCGGCCAAAGCGCCGCGAGCCGTTTCCGGATTCGCGCCGTGCGGCCACTGGTGTTGTTATTCATCCGCTGGTCCAATTTTGTGGAAAATGCTCATGGCACACTCAAGGTGTCAAGCCAAGGCGTAGATGAGCGACTCCATTCTGTTCCAGTTGCCAGGGTGCGACGCATTTTATTTTGCCAGCAGCTTGCGAATGGACTGCAATTCCTTGCGATGCGCCTTGCCGGGTTCGGGATAACTCATTTTCAACGAGTCCAACGTATCGAGGATGATCTGGGAAATGATGAGCCGGGCGTTTTCTTTGTCATCGGCAGGGACGACGTACCACGGCGCGTGCTCGGTGCTGGTGGCGCCGAGGCAATCCTCATACGCCCGCATATAATCCTTCCAGAATTTCCGTTCCGCAAGGTCAGCCTGGCTGAACTTCCAGTTCTTGTCCGGGTCATCAATGCGTTCCAGAAACCGCCGACGCTGTTCCTCCTTGGACAGGTGCAGGAAAAATTTAACCACGCGCGTGCCATTGCGATACAGGTGTTTTTCCAAATCCACAATAGAACGATACCGCTTTTCCCAAATCCCCTTGTCGTCGAGCAGTTCCTTTGGAATCAGCCGGGCGCGGAGAATTTCCGGATGCACCCGCAGGATGAGCACCTCCTCATAATAGGAACGGTTGAAAATGCCGATGCGGCCGCGCTCCGGCAGGCAACGGGTCGTGCGCCAGAGAAAATCGTGTTCCAACTCCTGCGCGCTGGGCTGTTTGAAACTGAACACCTGGCAGCCCTGCGGGTTGATACCGGACATGACGTGCTTGATGGCACCGTCCTTCCCGGCGGCGTCCATCGCCTGAAAAATCAAAAGCAACGCGTAGCGGTCGTGGGCGTACAGCAGACTTTGCCGCTGGTTCAATTTCCTGACGTGCTCGGCGAGGATTTCTTCATAGTGTTTCTTGGAATGGTAGAAGGGGTTTACCCGAGTCGGCCATTTTTTCAGTTTAACCTTTTTACCCTCTTGAGCGCGGAACGCTCCCGGTTTAATTTTCATAGAATTGCCTAAAATGTGGCGACCGACAACCACACAGCAAGCGCGTTTTTGACCAGCCCAAGCCTCGGTCGTAGGTGTCCCTCATTCAAAGTAAGAGGATCGCAGGCAAGCTCCGGGATTTTGATGCGGCACCTCGTTCCTAATGATGGTAATGCCCAGCGCCTCCGCCTTGGTAATGATAGCCCCCGTCCCCGTTCCAATGGCCGCCGTCATGATAATGATAGGCTCCACCCCAGTGGCCGCCATTATCATGATAATGATAACCTCCGCCCCGATACCCGCCGTGGTAATACCACCCCCAACCCCAGCTCCAGCCCGGATACCAGCCCCAATACCAGTCTGGATAGTAAGGATAATCTTCCCAACCCCAAGCCGGGTAGTAGTAATAATGTCTTTGCTCTACCGGCCAGACGTGGATTTGTTTAATGTCCACCACGGGATAATTGTATTTGGCTTTCTGCACCGGCTGGGTTTCCAGCCCGGCAATGGTTCCGGCTACCGTGATCAACTGTCCCTGCTTGTACACTTCGGGGTCCAGAAATTCCTTGCTGCTGGCGATGAACCGCCCGGAAGTGTTCGCATCCACCACGGGTTCCCCACTCCTGTCCAGCGGCAGTTCAAGAACATAGATGGCACTGCGGTTCACGTCGTTAACGGTCTTGATGATTCTTCCGCCCCAGATGACAACTGTTCCCTGACAAGCGCCGGGGTTTGCGACCACTTGAGACAGGGTCAGCGGTTGAGCCTGCTTTTGGAGGTTTTTGGCGATGGGATAAGTCACGCAGCCCGATAACGCCACCAAGGCGAAACCCAGCAACGCCTGTTTCCCCAGACCAATTATTGTTTTCCGCCGGATCTTCATGTTTGTCTCCCGGTTGGATAATACACCAGCATTACAAATTATGAGACAAAGGAAGTCAGAGAGATGTTGAATAATACATTTCCCTTGCGAACAGTATCCACCCGATGGCTCAAAACTCGTGGAAATGAATGAGGAGGCGGAAATTAAATCTGCGAAAGGCCGCTTTTCCGATGCCCAATATGAGACGACAACCCACTTCCTGGTGTGTTTTTCAACACCGCATTGGCGATCTGCTTCACAAACGCCGGCGGCCCCTGCTCAAGCCACTTGCCGCGTCATGTTTTCGCCGCCGAAAGGATTCGGCGCCCGGAGGATGCATTCGGGATCATCACGCCATTGGCCGTCCACGAGAAAACGGTAATGGTGCGTGCCCGGCGACAGTTCCACCGTTGCTCGCCATAACCCATCCGCGCTTTTGTGCAAGCTGATGGGACGCTCCTGCCACTGCGTAAAATCCCCCACCAATTGCACGCTCAACGCGTCCGGCGCCGAGAACGCGAAGGTTTGTAACCGGCCATTATGACCGCCTTTGGAATATGTTTTTCTTGCCATAATTTTTGCTTTCTCTCCGCCATTGCCATGGCGGTTGAGTTTATTACGATGCACAGATTTTTCCCTCCTGCTGGTCCCTTTCCAACGATGACACGGGGTAAGCTCAACCGTCTTGCGGGTATTTTGCCCACCCCGTGCCGTGGCGACAGAAAATTCCGTCGCGACAAATTTCGCACCCCGCAACCCCGGCGTTGCCACTCACACCTTAAGCCGTCAGCGGCGGCAACGCAAACATCAAGGCGAATTTATTCGTTGATGCCCCAATGAGGCGGCGGCGGCAGCCGTCCGGCAAAGACCCGGGTCGGCCCCGGTGCCACGTGATGCCTTCGCCGACGGTGGCCCAAAAGCGCCGGACTTCCGTCGTCTTCCGTGTTGTATCTGTCCAAAAAAATCAAGCCCTGCCCTTCTGCAAGCGCCCTGACTTCAGTCCACACCGCCGTCGCCTCAGTTTCATCAGGAGGCAATGCCAGCAGGGCGGCATCCTCGATGCGCCGATGATCCGCCCAATTTTTCAGCCAGTTTAACAGCTCGACCGGGGTGGAACGCCTTCGCCTCAAGGCGATCACAATCAAGTCCGCGTTGGCGGCAACGGCCACGGTCAGGGCGGCAAGGGCGGGTTGTTTCAGGACATCAAATTTCCACGGCTTGATGTCCCATTTCATGGCTTCCTCCGCGCGCGTGGCCACGCGTTCGAGCAGCGCCGTGGCGCGCGTAGCGGAATCGAAGTCGTCGTAAATGATCACGGCTTTCAAGACCGTGTCGAGAAGACTTTCCTTTGGTATTGCAATCGCACTCATATAAATGCACCTCTTCCTTTTTTGAATCCGACACCGCCGGCACGGAATCGGTTCAACCATGTGAATAATTTCCCGGGAAGTTATTTTGAACGTGGTTTTGAGGGCTGGCTCGCCGCGCGCGCCCGCCGGCGAAACAAATGAAGACCAACGGCCTTCCCGCCGTTTGAATGAACTTCGGCGATGGTGTTCCCTAAACCTCTTTCACCACGCCCCAGTAAACATCAAGGTGTTTGCCCAAATAAAGTTTTACGGCTTTAACCAGCACATCCGCCTCGACTTGCTGGCCGCGTGAGACGATGTCCTTGAGCGTCATGCCCGGACGGATTTGAAACGAGCCTTGCGCGATAATCGGTCCCTCATCCAGCCGCATTGAAACGAAGTGCGCCGTCACGCCGGCAATCTTTACGCCGCTTTCATAAGCCTGCCGGTAGGCCTGCGGGCCGGGAAAACTGGGCAGCAGCGACGGATGAATGTTGATGATCTTGTTTTTGAACCGCCACACGAAGTTCGGCGAAAGGATTTTCATGAACCGCGCGAGCACCACGAAATCAATCTCATATTCGTCAAGCAGACGCAGCGTGCGGACCTCGGCGCGCGCGCGATCCGTCCACGGGACGCGCGCGAACGGCAGTTTGGATTTTTTGGCCAGCGGCGCAAGGTCGGGGCGATTGCCCAAAACGAGCACCGGATCGGCCTTGATTTCGCGGCGGCGGTGCGCGGCCATGAGCGCGTCGAAGCAGTGCGGTTCCCTTGTCACCATGATGGCAAAACGCTGGCGCTGGTTTGGCTGGGCAAACCGGACTTTGATTTCCATGCCCAGTTGCCGCGCCAGTCCGTCCAAACCGGCCCGCAAGGCGGCGGCATGACAATCGCTGGTCAGCCACGAGGCTTGCAGCGTCATGCTGAACTGGCCGCGGGTGACCTGTTCTTCCAGCGCTTCGATGTTGGCCTTTTTTTTGAACAAAAAGGCGGTGACACGCGCGATGACGCCGGTCTTGTCACGCCCGATGACGGTGATGGTGGCAAATTGTCTCATTTTGAGTCGTGGACGAGTTCTAGGTTTTTTGCGGCGGAAAGCAACTTTTTTCCGCTGCGGTTGTTATTATAAACAGTTAAAATCTAAACAATTTAAATGGGTTTCACCTCGGTAAAAAATCTGGTGGCGTCGGTCACCGAAACGACACCCGTTCAGTTTGACGAATGGCGCAAGGCGTGGCGCGCGGCGACAGATAATGGTTCGGGGGAATCCTTATTGTCGTTTATTGCTCGCGAACGCGGCCTGGCCGAGGACGTCTTTCTGCAACGGCTGGCGGCGATCTTGAATTGGGCGTACGTGGACTTGCCCAAATACACCATCCCGCAGGAGGCGCGGAACAAACTTTCCACGAAGGTGGCGTTTCAATATTTCGTGCTGCCCGCGGCGGTGGCCGACGGCACGCTGCAAGTCGTAGTCAGCGACCCGTTCGACGCGGCGATGATGAACGCGGTGCGGTTCGACGCGCACAGCCCGGTGCAGTTTGCGCTCGCGCCGAAAACGGAAATCGAAAAGGCGCTCAAAAAATACTACGGCGTCGGCGCAGAAACGCTGGACGAACTCGGTGAGAGCGAACCGATGGAACTGGAAATCGCCACGGACAAGGAAATCACCGAGGACGATCAGGAGGCCAGTGTCATCAAGTTCGTCAACCAAATCATTTGGGAAGCCCATAAGGACCGGGCCACGGACATTCATTTCGAACCGGCGGAAGATGAACTGCGGATTCGTTACCGCATTGACGGCATTTTGCACCAGACCCCGATGCCGCCGCAACTCAAGCGTTTCCAGGCCGCGCTGATTTCACGCATCAAGGTGATGAGCGGCATGAACATTTCCGAAAAACGCCTGCCGCAGGACGGCCGCATCAACGTCCGCATCAAGGGCGAGGAAATTGACATCCGCGTCTCGACCGTGCCGACGGTTTATGGCGAAAGCGTTTCGCTCCGCTTACTCACGCGCGGGAAGATTTTTCTAAGCCTCGACAAGCTGGGCTTTGCGCCGCAGGACGAGGCGATGATTCGCGAAATCATCGTCAAGCCGCACGGCATTTTCCTCGTCACCGGCCCGACCGGTTCGGGCAAATCCACGTCACTCTACGCCTTTTTGAGCGCCATCAATTCCGTTCACAAGCGCATCATCACGGTCGAGGAACCCGTGGAATACGAGTTGAAGGGCATCAATCAAATCGCCGTTCGGCCGGACATCGGCCTGACGTTTGCGATGGGGTTGCGCCACATTTTGCGCCAGGACCCGAACGTGATCATGGTCGGGGAAATCCGTGATTTGGAGACGGCGGAAATCGCCATTCGCGCGTCGCTGACCGGCCACCTGGTGTTCAGCACGCTGCACACGAACGACGCGCCGAGTGCGTTTACGCGGCTGATTGACATGGGCATCGAACCGTTTCTGGTGGCGTCGTCGGTGGAGGCCGTCATGGCGCAACGTCTCGTGCGCACCATCTGTCCGCATTGCAAAACCGAGCAGAAGGTCGAGCCTGATTACCTGAAAAAAATCGGCTTTCCGGAAAATGAAATTGATACGGCCAGATTCTGGCACGGCGCCGGCTGCGAAGATTGCCGGCAACTCGGTTATCAAGGCCGCAAGGGCATCTATGAGTTGCTCATCCTCAATGAAAACATGCGTCCGCTGATTTTGAACCGCACGCCCGCCTCGACCATCGCGGCCCGGGCCATCGAGCAAGGCATGCGTACGCTGCGCACCGACGGCTGGAACAAGGTAAAAGGCGGCGAGACGACCATCGAAGAGGTCCTGCGGGTGACCCAGATCGAAGAACACATGGACGCGCTCGTTGGTGACACCAAAACTGAAATGCGAGTCAAGGCGTGATGAAATTGCCGATAGCCGATAGCCGATTGTTGATTACCGCAGATTGTTTGCGGGCCGTCCGCCCTGCCGAAATCGGAAATCAGAAATCGGGAATCAAAAATTGACTTATGGCTCGCTGGCAATCCTGCAATATCCTCCACGTGGGCGCCGACGCGCTGCGTCTCTGGCAATTCGACGCCAAGGGGGGCGGCTTTGTGTTCAAACGCGAGCACAGCGGCGCGCCCGGTGAACCCTTGCCGTTCAACCTGGCGGCCAAGTCGTGGCGCTCGCTGTTTCAGCCCAAATTGAACGTCGCGTGGCTGCCGCCGGAGGACGTTTTTTTCCGCGTCGTCGAACTGCCCAAGAGCAGCTTCGAGGAAACGCTGGCGATGGTGGAGTTGCAATTGGAAAAACTCTCGCCTCTCCCCGTGGCGCAAATCGTATGGATGCTTCATGTGTTGCCCGCCTCCGCTTCGCCCCGACGCGACGAGCTGCAAACGGCGGGCTTGCCGCGCCAAAGCGAAGCGACAGCGGGCAACCTGCAAACGGTCATTGTTATCATTGCCGCCCGCCACTCGGTCGAGGAATTTCTGGGCAAGCTGGAAGGCCGGGGTTATCTGGCTGACCGGCTGGAAGCGCCGCTGCTGGATGAATTGGACGCGATGTCCGCGACTGAGGACGGCGTGTGGATCTATCCCGCCGCCCATGCCGGCCAGGAGGTCGCGCTGGTGGCGTGGCGATCCGGCGGTTTGTTGCGAAATTTGAGTTTCGTTGTCCTGCCGCCAGCCGGAGAGCGGGCAAAAAGCCTGAAGGACCAACTGGCCCAACTGACTTGGGCCGGCGAATTGGAGGGCTGGTTGACTGCATCGCCAAGCTGGCATTTGGTGGCCGACGGCGCCATGGCCACAGAATGGGAGAGCCTCCTGCGTACGAGCCTCGACGAGCCGGTGCAAACGTCCCGGCCGTTGCCGGTTACGGAATTGGCCGCGCACACCGCGCGGCGGGCGGCGCAGGCCAGTGTGCGCGCCACGCTGCTGCCCCAGGAATTTGCCACCCGTTATCACCAGCAGTTTGTGGACCGGCTGTGGCTGCGCGGGTTGGTGTCGGCGGGCGTTTTATACATTGTCTATGTGGCGATTTATCTTTGCGCGACGCGCGTGCTGGCGTATCGCACACACCAGGTGGAGCAACAGGTTGCGGGCTTGAGCGACAGTTATACCAACACGCTGCAACTCGAAGCGCGTTACAATGTGCTCACGCAGCGGCAGGATTTGAAATATGCGGCGTTGGATTGCTGGAAAGTCATCGCCGAACAACTGCCCGCCGGAATTTCTCTCCAGCGGCTGAGTTTCGCCGACGGCCAGACCTTGTCCCTGAACGGAACCGTCGCGCCGGACCAAATTACCCAAATCACCGATCATTTTTATGACGCGGTGCGCAAGGCGAAGCTGAATGGCCAACCCATGTTTGATTCGTCTGGGGGTGACAACCTGACTTATAGTCAGCAGGGCAACCAGGTGAACTGGCGGTTCTCGCTCGCCCTCAAGCACCAGCAGGAGGAAACTCCATGAAAAAGTATTTCGCCCAATTGCGACCCCTCGAACGCCGCCTGGCGGTCGCGGTTTTGGTGGTCTTGTTTCTGGTGCTGAACTACGTTTTCATCTGGCCGCATTTTTCCGATTGGGGCCAGTTGCGGTATCGCATGGATGACGCCCGGCGCAAGCTGGCGCTTTACCGGACGACGATTGGAGAGACAGCCAAATACGAGGCGATGGTGGAAAAAATGGAGGGTGAAGGCGGGAGGGTCGTGCCTGAAGACCAAGCCATCAATTTTCTGCGCACCATCCAGCAGCAATCCGCACGGAGTGGCGTTGGTGTTGTCAGCATGTCGCGGCAGATGACCCGCACGAACGAATTTTTCGTCGAGTTGACGCAGAATCTCAACGTGATTGCCAACGACCAGCAATTGGTGGATTTTCTGTACAAACTTGGCTCCGACGCTTCCATGATTCGCGTGCGCGACCTGGAATTACAACCCGACCCGGCGCATCAACATCTCAATGCCAGCATCCAGCTTATCGCCAGCTATCAAAAAAACGGTCCCGGCGATAAACTGAAGAACGCAACCGCAAAATCGAAATGATTGTGAAAACGACCACGCTCATCCTGCTCGTGTTTTTAACCAGCTTTGGCCTCCAGGCACAAACACCACCCCTCCTGCGCCCGGTGCCGCAACGTCCCAACGTTCCGCCGGCGAATCCCGCCAACCCGCCCGCCACGCTGCCAACGCTTCCATCGCCACTGGCCTCAATTCCTTCCGCCGCGCCCGCCAGCCCAACCGCCGCATCGCCGGCGCCAGGCGCCGAATCTGAGCAGATGGTTCCCGCCGGCGACATCAATTTCCAAGGCGTGGATGTGGATCAGGTTCTGGATGTTTACGCGCGGTACGTGGGGCGCACACTATTGCGGGCGAGTCTGCCGTCGGCAAAGATTATACTTCACACGGAAACCCCGTTGACCCGTGGCGAAGTGGTTCAAGCGTTGCAAGGCGTGCTGGCGCTCAACGGCATTGCCCTTATCAACATCGGCGACAAATTTGTGAAGGCGGTGCCGGTGGCGCAGGCCAACCAGGAAGGTGCTGCGTTCAACACCCAAACCGCCGCCCAATTGCCCGATGTCGGCCAATACGTCACGCATATCGTCCAGTTGAAAAACATCAAGCCGAGCGAATTGGCCCCCGTCTTGCAGCAGTTCGCCAAGATTCCCAACGCGGTTTTTCCAATTGACAGCAATGGGATTCTCATCATCCGCGACTATGCCGAAAACGTCAAACGGATGCTGGAATTTGTCAAACAGGTGGACGTGGTCGTGCCGGAAGAGTTCGTCTCGGAAGTCATTCCGATCAAATACGCCATGGTGGACGATATTGCCAACGCGTTGAACAGCCTGGGCGGTTCCAGTTCGGCCATTGGCAACACCACCACTCCCAGTTCGCGGGGCACAAGCATGGGCAACATGGGCAACCAGCTTCAATCGGGCGGCCTCAATCAAACCGGCGGTCAAACAACGCGGCCCTTTGGCTCGGCTTCGCCGGCGTCGGGCAACTCGTTCAGTGACCGGCTCCGTTCCATCATCAACCGCGCCGCGACGGGCGGCCAAGGCGAAATTCAACTGTTAGGTCCAACCAAAATCATTGCCGACGAACGGAGCAATTCATTGCTGGTCTATGCCTCGCAGCAGGACATGAAAACCATCAAGGACATCGTGTCCAAGCTGGACGTGTTGTTGCCACAGGTGCTGATTGAATCGGTCATTATGGACGTGAATTTGAACAATGGCTGGAATTTCGGCGTGTCGGTGGCGCAAAACCCGAAAAACTTCAGCGGTGGCACACCGCCTAACTCGTATTCCGGCGCCGGGGGTTACAACAACGGCCAGTCGTTCTTTGATTTTGCGGCCGATACCCTTGGTTCCAATGCGGCTTCGGCTTTTATTGGCAACAATTTGGGGAGTGGACTTAGCTATTTCGGAAACATCGGGCCGACCTGGGACGTGGCCTTGGCGGCGGCGGCGGCGGACAGTTCGGTTTCCATCATCCAGCGTCCGCGCATCCAGACCTCGCAGGCCAAGGAAGCGCAATTTTTCGTCGGCAGCACGGTGCCTTATGTCACGAGCGTTTATTACAACAGCGGTATTGGCGGCGGCCCCAGTTCCTCGTATTCCCAATTGCAGGTAGGTATCACGCTGGACGTCACGCCGTTCATCAATCCCAACGGCCTGGTGGTGATGGACATCAGCCAGGAAATTGACGACCTTAATGGCAGCACGTTTATTCAAGGCGTGGGCAACGTTCCCAACACCGACAAACGCCAGCTTTCCTCCGAGGTCGCCGTCAAAGATCGCGACACCATCATCCTCGGCGGTTTCATCCGCACCGAAAAAGACAAGAACAGAAACGGAGTTCCCGTATTGCAAGACATACCCATAT